>JAEEGL010672479.1_pt1 | contig 12279 bp, 15 predicted proteins | sample 9134231 | NCBI WGS metagenome assembly JAEEGL01 (sample SAMN16246548, study PRJNA631951) | gut metagenome | biome: gut microbiome; feature: rumen; material: fiber-attached | host: Bos | place: Iran: Karaj | collected 2018-10 | reverse complement strand
GTCTTTCTTCAAGGCATCATCGATCACTGCATCCTGATAGTATTTTTGCCCTTTCCTGTTATAACATCCGGTCTGCTGATCGGTCATGTTCTCCTCAAAGAGCGCGTCATACCGGTCCTGAAGGCTCTTCAGTATCGCCCTCTCCTCGGCCTCCCTCTCGATCTCGCACTGTTTTCTCTCATCAATATCCCTGATCAGGAACAGGCAATCATTCCCTTCAGTGCTGTCCTCCGCGGTGGTATTGCATATTATGATCTCCGACCAGTAATATCTTCTGTCCGCATGACGGATCCTGCATTCCAGCGAAAGATGCACACTGTTCCTGAGCTTCTCAACATACATATCCCTCTCGGTGAACCGCGAAAATCCTTCCCTGTCTTCCGGGTGGATGTTTTCAAGAAGACTCTCTCTCAGCTTAGCGAACATCGTGTGGCCGTTTGCATCAACGCTCCCTGAGATATTCTCAAGTTCCTTATTATGATCTATGATCACACATTCCCCTGCGGCATCCCCGACTACTGATATCATCTGGAACAGACTCCTTATGGAGTTGTCGATCTGTGTTTTGATCTCGTTGGCGTTCATTTGGTAAGTCTCCTTTGCTGTTTTATTATCTTCTTAACATCACCGTCGGTAAGACCGGTCTTGGCGTTTGTCAGGTACAGGCTCGCCGTCTTTTCTCCTTCGTCAAAGAGCGTCGGATCGTCATCCAGTATGATATATGTATCCTCCGGATGGCGCCTTAAGTAATGATCGATCTCCTTCAATCTGCTCCCGTCCGGCGCTGTCGCCGTCTTGTCAAGTTCACCGTTATATGCGTGGCGCAGAGCGTTCATAAGATCATCTATATGTACCGCGGTGCTTCCATCCCTCGCTATCCCGTTCCTCCACGTCGAGGACAGCACGATCTTCGGATCGGGTACGCTCTTTATCAAGCTGCAGAATGCGTCAACACAATCACTGTTCAGCGAGTATACCTTCCTCGCCCAGTCAGCCTCCGTATTGAGCACTCCGTCCACATCAAGAAATATGTACAATCGTAAACTCCTCCATTTGATCCGGCCTTATCACTATACCTTCCCGCACAGTTCCCAGAATGCCACGGCAGATGAGGCCGCAACATTAAGTGAGTCCACTCCGTTGTGCATCGGGATTATCGCGATGTGGTCACTCTTTGACAGTAACTCCGATCCGATCCCGTCTCCTTCGGATCCGAACACTATGGCACGTTTTTTCCCATCCTTCAGCACCGGATCCGTGAGCGGGACAGCGTCATCGACAAGTGCCATCGATATGACCGTGTACCCCTTATCATGAAGTGAATCGGCAACATCAACATCTTCCGGTATGTACGTCCACGGGACCTGAAACACGGTTCCCATCGATACCCTCGCAGACCTTCTGTAGTATGGATCCGTTGAACCTGATGTCAGAAGTACGGCATCAACTCCAAGCGCCGCAGCGGATCTGAATATAGCCCCGACATTGGTAGGATTGACTACGTCCTCAAGCACCGCGACACATTCGGAAGTCTCAAGTATGTCGCTGTACTTCGGAAGCTCGGGACGCTCAAATACCGCGAGAAGTCCCCTTGTCAGATTGAATCCGGTGATCTTGTTTATCACATCAAGCTTTGCTTCAAATACATCCGCATCACCGCCACGGGCAAGGACCGATCGCACATCCTCGGTATCAAGTGCTCTTTCTTCTACAAAGAATGAAACCGCATGCGCACCAAGATCAAGAGCCCTCTCTATCACCATCGGAGTCTCAGCAATAAACACTCCCGGCCCCGGCTCATTTAAGTGGTACAGCTGTGGCTCATTATAGTTCGTATAAAGCGCCACTCTTTCATCATCTATATCATCAATGTGAATGATCCTGTTCACTTTTGTCCCTCATTTTCTCTTTTGATACTATTTAGCAGTTCGCACACTTCGTCGTAACCTCTGTATCCGCAGATCAGGATGTTGTTCCGAAGCGTCTCTAGCACGTTGTAAAATCGTTCGAGATCCTTCTTTCTTATATTGCAGATCAGCAGTCGGAACGGACTGTCTTCCTTTACCATTTCCTGTCTCCGGCTGACCGGTATACGTTCATCACTTAGTATCCTCTCTGACAGATGATCTTTTGTGTCAACGTACATAACCTTGTAATGAAACGGTGATAAACTCCTGAACACGATGCAGTTTTCCATGGCAGCCCTCCTTGTTGTCGGCGTAAAATAAGTTACCTTATGACATGATTTTACATCGCGTGGATGCCGCCCAAAATAAACCCCCGGTTTAATCCGAAAATAAAAGGAAGCGCCTCGTCGGCGCCTCCTGAAAATACCATTATTTCGTCAATGTTGTTGATACGGAACAGCTTCATCAGTCTGGCCATGTTCTCCAGATCGGGAAGACTGTCACCGCGCTGCCATTTGTAGACAGCCTGCGGGGATTCAAACCCCATCCAGGTACTGATGTCGGTCACCTTAAGGCCCCTCGCCTTTCTCAGTTCCCTTATCCTTGCACCTGTTGCTACCGGGTCAATACCCATTAAACATGTTCTCATCTTCTGCCTCCTTGTGTAAGCAAATGTTTCCGTTACAGCATTCTCCGGCATACGCCGTTCCCGCACCACCGGTCAAGAGAATGCAAGGCTGAATTGTCAGTAGCATTTCCCCTATTCAATTGTAAAGTTCGAACATTACTATTATACACGCTTTCCGGCAAAAATCAAGTCCTGATCATACCCATTTCGGATAAGATCACTTCCGTCTTTTTGTCGTGGCGTTCGGTGAGTATGACCTTATCGAACCGCTCGATCATCCTGCGTGTTTCATTGCCGTAATATCTTTCGATATCATCCCATGCATGTACCGTCGCCATCACTGAGATGTTGCGCGCCTTAAGCATCGGCAGCATTGTCGGAAGATATGGTACGAGACATTCTGTCCCAAGATCATCGAGGATGAACCTTACAGGGATCTCCAGACGGCACTCATCCTCCTCGCGGATCTCATAGTCCACGTCCACCAGAGTACACAGCTCGAACATCAGGACAGAGAGCATCGTGTCTGCTAAGACCTTTGTGCCGAAATCACGGTCACTGATGCTGATGAATGCTGCCATCTTCTTATCCGCATATGATGACATGTAAAGAGAATTTCCGTGCCTGAGACCGCACACTCTCTTAAGATGTGACAGTCTTTCGCCAAGCATCGTCACGACCGTCAGCTGCCTCTCTACCGGAAGAGCCCGAAACTTTCTGTACTTTTTTACCGCGATACTTCTGTTATCCTGATACTCCAGCGCGTTCATCAGCAGATCGACAGGGCTGATCTCTCCCTGCTCGCTCATCATATCGATGAGCTCCAGTACACTACCTATGCTCCTATTATGACACAGCCATCCACTGTCATACTGCTCGAGCAGGTAATAAATAAACGATGAGACAAGAAGCTTCGCCCCGGCGGCATCATATGCGTCATTCCAGACAGCCTCACCGAAAGCACTCCCCGCAAGCGAACCTGCCATCAGTTCGATCATCCTGTCATCATATGCGTAAAACCCGCGTTTTACGATATGATAAAAGATGTCAAAGTCAGTGCCCATCGTCGGATGATCGAACGGATTACCCGGATCGAACCTGCGCACCTCATATCCTTTTTCTTCAAGAAGATCGGCATACTCTCTGAAGAGGCATCCATTCCTGTCATATATGACGTAGTTCCCTTTTGCTTCAGCTATCGCGGGGGATATGTGATCGCGCGTCTTTCCGGTCCCGGCGTTTCCGACAATGAGAATATTATCAAAAACATCCGATGTGTTCATTGATCATCCTCCTCCTCACCATCGTCAAAGAAGCCTAATCTATCATAGTGATCGACAAGCCACGATGAATGCATCCAGTGATCTTCACCATCATATTCGTACTCATGAGTCTCCATCTCGGGTGTGATCCTCCCCTCCACGAGGCCCTCAAGATCTACGATCCCTGTCCGCGCCATGTATCTTGCCATATCGGCTCTTACATCAAACTCGATCGCCTTTCTTACCATGGCATCACCTCTTCGCAAGGAAAATGTCTTCCGTGATCGCATCGCACAGTCCGAACTCGATCGCCTGCTCCGCGTCCATGTAGTTGTCAAAAGACGTCGCCTCGTTGATCTCTTCGATAGTCTTGCCGGTGTGCTTGGCGAGTATCCCGTTCGTGATCTCGCGCGTCTTTAATATCGATTCGGAGATGTTCTTGATGCTCGTCGCGCTCCCGCCGACACCTCCGCCAATGAGCGGCTCGTGGATCATCATCTTCGAATGTGGGAGTATGTATCTCCTGCCCTTCTGCCCGCCTGCTACAAGGACCGCAGCCATCGATGCCGCCATTCCGGTGCAGACCATGTTGATGTCAAGCTTACTTCCCTGGATGATGTCGTAGATCATAAGTCCTGCGCTTATCTCACCGCCACCGCTGTTGACGTAGACCGTGGCCGGATCGTCCGACTCCTTCTCCAGAAAGAGTATCTCCGAGAGAAAATCATTTGCCAGGTCCGCATCGATCGAACCATTAATGAATAGTCTCCTGTTCATCAGATGTCTTGTGTCAAGGGATACTTCACGTATCCCCTGAGCACTTTCAACCTCTATCGAGGGTTTGTATGCTATCCTGTTCATTTTTTCTCTCCTTTCTGATCAGCCCAGGCAATAAGCTCATCAAGTGACATTCTTTTGTATGACGGTTCGATCTTGGGAAGTTTGTCCGTCACCTTGCGTGCACCCGACTTGAGAGCTTCCATCTTCTCTCTGCGGTAGTCCTCCTTGATCTCCTCAAGGATCCGTCTGACATCCTCATCCGAGAATCCCTGCTCCTGTCGTTCTCTCATAATGTCTCCCATGCTTATCACCTCACTTCCTCTTCAAGAAGATCGTATTTTTCAAGGAGCGCATCAATATCGTAGTTGATCCCGTTTACCGGTTCGCTCCCTCTTCGGAACACCCAGTTCGTTCCGATCGGCATGTTGAGCACTCTGTGAAGCGGGATGTTGCTCCTCTCGGATACCGCCTTCGCAGTTTTGATATCATTGCCGCCGAGATATACATATGTATCACAGTTACTGATGATCGTATATCCGTTGTCCCCGAACTGATCGAACAGCTGCGCCTCTGCCTGGATCATAAGCATGGTCGATATGCCTCTCGATCTGATCGATGATATCATCCTCGGAAAATCATTGATCGTGCAGTTCGTGGCAAAATCATCCATGATGAATCTGACGGGTACCGGCAGACAGTAGTCCTTACACTTCTTGTCAGCGTATTCGCATAAGACGTTCATCGTCTGTGTAAAGAACAGATTGACAAGATTGTCGAGTGACCTGTCGGTATCACTGACGACTACGAACAACGCCGTTTTGCGCTTTCCGATCGACTCAAGATCGATATCATCGTATCCGGTCATCAGCTGAAGCTCCGGCGAGTCCATGAGTCCGAGCCTTGCAGTAACGGATATGAGTATCGAACGCAAGGTCCTGCCTGCAGCGATCCTGAAACGGTCATAGTTATCGACCGCATAGCTGTTCGGGGTATGCTGCCTGTGATTATCCATTATTCTGTCAAGGGGGCTCTTTTCATCCGAATTGTATTCATTGATCTCGCAACTTGTCGCGAGCTTTAAGATATTGTGGAGGTTCGCCTCTTCGGGGCGTTTCCTTTCGATCAGGAAAGCGATCAGCGCCTGCACGAGCAGCTGAGCTGATTCATCCCAGAAAGGATCCATACGCCTATCCCTGTTATCATACTGATATATCAGCATGTGTGCTACCTTCACGATATCCTGGGTACATCTGATGTACTTGAAAAAGTTGTAAGAAGCCGATTTCGCGGGATTCGTAAAATCGAGCTTAAGAACACGGTACCCCTTTTGCGCAAGGTAGTGACCGTACTTATTATAAAGATTGCCTTTCGGATCGGAAACCACATAGCTCCCTTCTGCCTCGAGCAGGTTAGGTGTTACTATGCTGCGCGTCTTTCCGGTCCCGGCTGCTCCAACAACCAAAACGTTGTTGTTAAGCTTGGTTGTATAACAATCCAGGCTGTAATACAGGTTTTCACCCAGTATCATCTTACCTTTCATGGTCAACTGTATTCTCCTTTCACTTTCATCATCATTACTGTTCTCCTTTCTTTTTTTCTGTTTGGTTGATAAGTTACAGTTCGTTACAGTTCGTCGATATTCAATTGTCAATGTGCGGCGAGCCCGATCTTCCCGGGTTCGATATGATGATAAAATTTTTCGCCCGAAAAAAAAATAAACCGTCAGTTTACTGTCACATTTGCAGTCATACTTGACAAAAGCGACCATCTGACGTAGATTGGTGATAAAGCATGAAGCATTGGGGGATTAGACGTTTCAGGAGTGAAAGGAGAAGGTTTGATATGAAGAAAAGATCATTTGCAGTGATCGTGCTTACCGTCTGCATGACAATAGCACTTGTATCGAACGTATTTGCAGCAGTTCCCGGGCTTGTTCCGGCAAATCAGCTTGCAAACAGGAAGTCTCTTCAGAAGAGTTGTACGAACGCGGAGTTCCAGAAGGCTTATGATCGCGCAGCACTTATGTGCTCGGGACTTGTCGGCCTGAGCCGTGAAGACCAGCTTGTTAACGTGGCTGAGGGTGTCCGCGTGCTGACGGACTTCGGACTTGTTCAGTATACGACGAGTGTGCCGCACTACAATGACCCTTACGGATACTTCATCCTCGGTGTCAGCTCATGTGCGGGAGCTGCACGTGCAACGGGCCTGTGCCTTAACATGCTCGGCATTCCTTATGAGCACGTGAACGAAAATCAGTGGAGTCACCAGTGGTGCCGCGTGCCCATGGCTGACGGCACGTTCTGGATCGTGGATCCTTACGGACTGTATGTAGGACCGGAGCCCGCTCCGTACGTCCATCCTTATCTTTAATATGTCACGATTGTTTTCACAATCGTGACAGGCAAAGCGCCGCCTGAGCGGAGTAAATCAAGAGATGATTTCAGGGATAGCGGCGATAGTGTCGCTTGCGATCATACTTATATCACCGTACTTAGACGAAGCAGCCTCTCCGGCTGCTCCGTTTATGTATGCGGCAACTGCGGCAGCCAGGCACTTATCATCAACATAAGCGCACACTGCGGCTATTATGCCCGAGAGCACATCTCCGCTGCCTGCGGTCGCCATTCCGGCACATCCTCTGTCCGTTATATACAATCTTTCCCCATCGGTCACTATCGTAGAAGGGCCTTTTAACAGGACAACCGATCCGGTCTCTTTGGCGTATGTCATTGCTATGCCTGTCGGATCCTCCTGTATCTGCTGTATCGTTAGTCCTGTCAGGCGTGAGAACTCCTTGATATGCGGTGTCAGCACCGTCGCACCTTTTCCGGAAGCAAGTACTGACCTGTCCATCCGCGACAGGAGCGTCAGTCCGTCCGCGTCTATTATAAGTGTCCCGTCATATTTATCTATAAGATGTGTAAGTATCGCCGCTGCGCCCTCTCCGGTGCCTATACCCATACCGAATGCAACAGTCTTAACGTTAGATATGAGCTCGTCTATCTCTGCGGGAACGTAGGAAACTTCGGCATTAACAGGTGCATGAGCTTCGCATTGACCGGCCGTGTCAACATCCTGATTGGTTGACATAACTACAGTGGTGTCCGAGAGCGGAAAGAGCGTACTTTCCAATATATGCGGCGTCACGTCTTTGGTCAACGACCCCGGCAACGCTACCTTGACGACTCCCGCCCCGCTCCTCATAGCGGCATTTGCCAGATATGCGAGTCTTATCGCCCCACTGTATCTCGTACTGCCACCGATCAGCGCGGTATATCCGTATGTACCTTTATTTGAATTGTTGGGACGCTCTCCGAGAGTATTCTTCACGTCTGCTGACCCGAGAAGTTTGTATGGCGCATCGACCGGTTTTATACCTATATCAACGTTTACCTTATCCTTCATGACATCCTTGGCCATGTTAAGGAAATGTCCGGGCTTGAAGCCACCGACCGATACGGTCAAATCCGAGCATACGCACACCTCGCCCATTCCCGTATCCCCGTTTAGTCCGCTGTTTACATCAACACTGACCACGAAAGCTCCACTCTCGTTTATCGCCTTTATCACATCCGCCAGTTCTGCCCTGACCTCCCCCTTAAAGCCGGTCCCGAGCAGACAATCCACCACCGTATTGTATTGAGTCAATGGGGACGGTTCTCCCTGACACATTTTCAAAGTCGCACAAGATACTGCATTTTGACTCGATCCGGCTCCCTTGCTTTGGAACTGACCATCACGGTCCCCGATCTGAATCAACTTATCGTAATAATACTTCCCGTCCTCCGAGAATCTGTCGTATACGCAAAATACTGTGCAGTCTATGCCGGCTTCACAAAGAAGCAACGCCAGAGCATAGCCGTCACCTGCGTTATTCCCGCTCCCGCACACGATCGCGACAGGCTCCTTCCATTCAGGGACAGCATCATACACACCCCTGGCCGCTCTCATCATAAGCTCGCGTCCGGGTGTGCCCGCTGCGATCGTCGCCGCATCACTTGCTCTCATGTTTTCAACTGACAGTACTTCCAACATAACCCAAAGTCCTTTTGACACAAAAAAAGCGGGGCCATTTGCCCCGCCGCCATTACTTACTCAAGTCCGAGCCTTGCAGCATTCTGTGCGCTCATTTGCATCTGCATATCAAGAATGGTACCGAAATCCTTCGTCTGACCTACCTGCAGAGGATTGATGTTCTCTTCCTTTGCCAGATCGGAGTAGTCCGTCTTGGTCTCCAGGAGATCATCCTCAATAGGCTTGATCTTGTTCATCGATGCCCTGTTCACTGTATTCGTATTGTATACGTACGGCATTGGCATTGCCATACTGATAGCGCCAACCTGCATAACTTCTCCTTTTTAAGTGTCATAATTATAGCACTATATGACAGTTTGTGCAAGTATGATTTTGTGTGTCAAAAAGAACCGTCCCTTTTGACACCTCTGCGGTCGTGATCCATGTAGTACTCGATCTTGTCGTCGTACATGAGCTTGTCTATGTGACCGATGACCTCGTCGACGTTGTCGGTGTCAAATACGGCACCGCCTATTGATGATGAAAGCTTGTAAGGCTTACCGGAGCCTGCATTGTATGAATCGATCGCTTCGCTGATCCGCGAGCTGTATTCTCCGATCGTATCATCATCCAACACATCCATTATGATCACGAATTCGTCTCCGGCGTATCTTATGACGTTACCGTCAGTCCCGATCACACCGACAAGGATGTTCGCCATATTCCGGAGCGCATCATCGCCTTCATTATGCGAGTAATCATCGTTTATCGCCTTGAATCCGTTCATATCGAGCATGAACGCAGCGAACTTTTTCTTCCTGTGGCGGACATAATGCCTGACGATCTTATCAAGCTCGTACCTGTTATACACCCCTGTCAGCTTGTCGACGTACAGGTATTCCTTCTGCAGGCATATGACGATGCTGCAGAATGCCACCGCAAAGCTCACGGGCTGTGCTGATATCCCATAGAACAATGTCTGCAGCGTCACGCCGAGAACTATCGGGATAACGAACTCCCATACCGGGAAATACCTAAGGGACGCATCGCGCAGTCTGGCTGTCAGATAAAGCGCCAATGCATATACAAGAAGATAGAACGCGACAACGATATAGACAAAGTAAAACGGCCCTCTGCTGTATACGTTGTTCTCATCAACGTAGAAAGCGACCGGTATGAACAGATTGATAATAAGGATCATTGTCTCGAGACCGGTAAGTACCCACACGGTCACATACATGGCGCGTGAGATCTTTTTGTTGATATGCTTGGCAATGAGCGCCAGCATACCCATCCCGACAACAAGATTATAAAGGAACAGCGCGGAGTTACCGAAGACGATGAGCGCACGGCTGAGCACACCGGGCCTGCCGTCCACCGCAAAAATGAACGGATCGATCAGGCAGTCTATCATGGTCGCAATGATCATGACGAGAAGGATACGCGACTCGCCCCTTCGTCCGGGAAGCTCCCACCCGCGGGCAAGCAATATGAGCCCCAACAGAACAACGCCCACATAGTCCGCGATATATATGGATGTCATGTCAATGGACTGTGTCATCATCTCCCACGGTTGTATACACATCCGGCCTTTCTGTCACATATTGTTAAAATCGTGACATTTCACTTATATAATAAAGCCTTCGTATTGTTACGTCAAATGATTTTTCAGGGTTCGATGAATATCGTTCCCACCGACCGGTAGATCATCCCTCGCTTTCCGCGGTCCGAGCGCATGAGCGAAATGCATTCAACGTCCATTGCGGCCGGGAACGGAGCATCTGTCGGGATACCCTTGTCGTATGATATGTTCCTCGCGACAGTGATGTGCGGCACGAACTTCTTGCGGTCAAACGGGATATCGTTGTCGGAAAGTGCCTTACGTATGCGCTTAACATTGCGGGTAAGTCCCGCATCCTCCTTGACCCCTATCCAGTAAAGGTCGCCGAAGCATCCGAATCCGTCGATCACAAGCCGCACCGGCTCAAGATCGATATCGTCGAGGATATCTAAGATATGATCGGGATCGCTGTACTCTCCGATGAACGCGAGTGTCAGATGCAGGTTCTCGCGCGTGGTGAAGTTTCCCTTCGCGCCCTGTATCTGCAGACGCTTCTGGATCATGCACAGCTCATCCTTTATGTTATTGTCAAGCTCGATAGCAAGAAACAGTCTCATCTTCTACCTCGCGGCAAAGCATGCGGGGATCTCCTTTACCCCGCGAGCTCTTACGAGTATCGAAGTTTTGCCCGTGTATGACAGCGGATTTCCGTCAGTATCGGTAACATAGCACCCCGCCTCCTCGGCTATGAGCGCCGCGGCCGCGTAATCCCACAGCTGCACCCGAAGTTCAAAATACAGCGAGCACCTTCCGATCGCTACGCAGCACGTATCCCATGCCGCAGTCCCTGAGCGTCTTATATCGACGCATTGCGGGAGAAGTGCCTTTGCTATGTCCATCGTCCGATCCCGCAGGTCTTCATAATACGGCGCTGTTCCGAACACCGCTAGCGACTGCGAAAGAGGCCTGTCGGATGACTTTATCCTCTCACCGTTCATGAACGCGCCAGATCCTGCAACTGCGGAGAAGATCATATCGTCGAATGGATCGTAGATGACCGCCATATGAGGCCTGCCGTCCTTAAGGAGCGCGATCGATACTACCGACGGGCGATACCCGTAAATGAAGTTGCTCGTTCCGTCGATCGGATCGAGCACAAAGAGGAACCCTCGCTTCATCTTTTCGGAAAACACATCCTGACCGTCCTCTTCGCCTAAGAATGCGGCCTCCGGCAGTATCTTTCCGAGCCTGTCCACAAGGAATCTCTGGATCTTCTCATCGGTCTCGGTGCAGAAGTTTGCGTGTCCCGCCTTCTCTATGACCTTCGGATCCGACGCCTCGAGCATTATATGTCCGGCATCTCTTGCCGCCTGTTTGATCTTCTCTATCATGTTCTTACCTGTCCGTTACCCCGTACAGTATCCGTGCGAGCTCGGAATCCTTGTCGAGTATTATCGTGTTCTCATGCCTGCTGTTAAGTGAAGACTTCAACGCATCAAGGCTTCGAAGATAATTGTAGAACTCTGATTTTTCCTCATTGTTGTACGCATCAGAGAGTATCTTCATGTACTCGCTCTCTCCCTCTGCACGGAGCGTTTCCGCCTCTTTGTTAGCATCAGCTATCGTGATCCTTACATTCTTGTCGGTCTCGTTCCTTATCTTCTGTGCCTCGGCCTCACCCTTTGCCTTGTAGCCCGCTGCTATGTTCCCTCGCTCCGAGATCATTCGCTCATACACCGCTTCCTTGTTGTCATCGGGAAGATCGAGCGCCTTGATCTCAGCGATCAGTATCTTTATTCCGTAGCCTGCGATATCTGAGTTCGACTCCGCAGTGATCAGGTTCGTAAGCTCGATGCCTCTTGCTGCGATGACCTCATCCTGCGTCATCGAAGATATCGTATTCTTGGTCGCGTTATAAACTGCGGCATCTATCCTCTCCTCTGCACGTGCACTCGCACCGCCTAGCGTCTGGTAATACTTCATAACGTCATCGACAGTCCATATGACATAATCGTCCGCAATCATCGACTTCTTGTCGCGGGTGATGACATCACTCTGCGGGATATCGTATATCCTGTTGCCGTCGTATATCGCGAACGTGCTCTGTATGAACGGGATCTTCACGTG
>JAEEGL010189226.1_pt1 | contig 12279 bp, 13 predicted proteins | sample 9134231 | NCBI WGS metagenome assembly JAEEGL01 (sample SAMN16246548, study PRJNA631951) | gut metagenome | biome: gut microbiome; feature: rumen; material: fiber-attached | host: Bos | place: Iran: Karaj | collected 2018-10 | reverse complement strand
GGCTGTCATGTGGGCTGCTATGCTTCTGACGGTCTGGTCGGGGATGGAATATCTCATTGATGGCAGTCGCCTCCTGATGGGGTAGGGGAGAACGTCTTTGAACTGGGAATCCGCTCTTTCTGGCTGCTCCCTTGCGATGGACGCCTTTGCGGTGTCCGTGGGCGTGGGCACGCAGGAGGGTGCTGGCAGCAGGGCCTTCACCGCAGCGTGGCGTTTGGCGCTGGCCTGCGGGCTTTTTCAGTTCTTCATGCCCCTTCTGGGCTGTTTCCTTGGGGAGTGTTCAACGCGCTGGTTCCCAGCACTGGACCATTGGCTGGCCTTTGTCCTTCTGGCTTTTGTCGGAGGCAATATGGTACATGGCTACTTCATGGAGGAGAAGGAGCAGAAAACCGACGGCGTGGCGGAGCGGCTTGGGCTCCTGCTCTCCGTGGCCCTGGCGACGTCCATTGACGCGCTCGTCGTCGGGGCGGGCTTTGCGCTGGCGGGGCTGCCAGTGATGGAACTGGCTGTCATTGCGGGAGTGGTGACAGCCGCAGCCTGCGCCGCGGGCGTCTATCTGGGGCGCTTTGCCGGGGCCCACTTTGGCAAAAGGATGGAACTCCTGGGTGGGGTGCTGCTCATCCTCATTGGGCTGGAGGTCCTTGTGTCCCACCTGATGGACCACGGGAAGATTCCGTTCTGATATGCCTTCCTACATCTATATCCTCCGCTGCCGCGGGGGGGGGCTTTACACCGGCTGGACGACGGACGTTGCCCACCGCGTGGAACAGCATCAGTCCGGGAAGGGTGGGCGTTACACCCGGTCGCACCTTCCCGTCGAGTTGGTCTATCAAGAGGAATACGCAACGCAGAGCGAGGCCATGCGGCGTGAGTGCGAGATCAAGAAGATGACGCGAGCGCAAAAGCTGGCCCTTATCGAGCGAAGGCAGAAATCCCCCTTACAGCCACAGCCGCATGAACGGCCGCTGCAGTGACGACAGCCTCTTCATCGGGAAGAAAGCCAGGGTTGTGGAGCGGCAGGGAGCACCCCGCGCCAATGTGGTAGAACGCTCCGGGCCGTTCCTGAAGGAAATACCCAAAATCCTCCGTCATCATCAGCGGCTCTTCAATGCGGTGAACATGCTCTGCCCCAAGCACTGAGCGGGCCGTTTCCTCCACAAGCTGTGTCATGGAATCCTCGTTGACCACACCGGGGTAGCTCTCGTGCAGTTCGCATTGGGCCTGCGTTCCGAATTTCCCGGCCACACTTCTGACGGTATCTAAAACCCGTTCCCGCATTTGTCTCCTCGCCTCCGGGCCCAGCGTGCGGATAATGCCTGTGAGTTCGGCACGATCCGCAACGATATTCCCGGCGGTCCCCGCATGGAACGTCCCAACAGTGACAACGCTTTTCTCTGAAGAGTGGTATTGTAATTCCAACAATTCTTCAACTATCTTAGAGGCCGCGGCCAGCGCGTCGATGCCCTTCTCCCTCTCCGCGCCGTGGGCGCTCTTCCCTGTGACGGTTATCTGAAACGTATCCGACGCCGCGTAGAACTTTCCATAGCGGACACCAATGTGTCCGGCCGGGAACTCCGGTGTGACATGGGCTCCAAAGACCGCAGAGACGCCCTCCAGAACTCCGCCCTCGATCATCCGCCGGGCTCCGCCGTTGCCTTCCTCATCGGGTTGGAATAAGAATAAAATCGTCCCCGCGAGTTCCTTGCGATGAGCTGTGAGAATACGCGCCGCCCCTAAAAGGGCCGTGATGTGGACATCGTGGCCGCAGGCGTGCATAACGCCGGGAGTCTGGGAGACGAACTCAACGCCTGTGGCCTCCTGAAGAGGGAGGGCGTCCATATCCGCGCGAAGAGCAATGAAGGGACCGGGTAAGGTCCCTTTGAGCCTTCCCACGACCGCCGTCTCCAATATCCTTTCTGCGGAAATTCCCAATTCTTGGAGATAATGCTCAATACGGGCTGCAGTCTTAAATTCATGATTGCCCAGCTCCGGCTCCCGATGAAACTCCCTGCGCAGAGCAGACAGCTCCCCGGACAGGCGATGGGCTTCGGCCAGATAATCAATATCCATGGCGATTCCCTCTGTCAAGGATTCCGACAAAGCGTTCCAGCCGATCCATGCCCTTTGCCAGTGCCTCATCCCCGCAACAGTAGGATATCCGGATATGATCGTCCGCGCCAAAGCAAAGCCCCGGTGTCACCGCCACATGTGCTTCCTGAAGGAGACGGGTACAGAACTCTGTCGAGTCCAGCCCAAATTTTGCGATGGAGGGCAACACATAAAACGCTCCCTCCGGAATCTGGACTTCAAGTCTCATCCTGCGCAATCTTTCCAGAACATAATCCCGCCGGCGGCGGTACTCTCGAACCATCCCGGAAGGATCGTAATCCAGCGCGGCCAGGCAGGCTCGCTGAAAGGGCGCGGCGGAGGAGGTGACCATGAACTGGTGCAGCAGCTCCAGACGTTCTTTAACATGTTGTTCTGCCATCAAATATCCCATACGCCAGCCAGTCATGGCGTATGGCTTCGAGAAACTCTGAACAACAATAATTTGTTCCTTCAAATCCTTAAACTCGGCGAAGCTGTGATAGTTGTCTATATAACAGAGTTGGTTGTAGACAGCATCACACAGGACGAAGATATCTTTCCCCTTTATTGCTTCGCGCACAGCAGTAAGGCCTTCTTTGTTATAGATACAACCTGTTGGGTTGTTGGGGGAGTTCAGAATAATGGCCTTGGTCCTGGATGAAAGGAGACTTGTCAACTTTTTATAGTCGATTTGAAAACCGTCCTCCCGTGTGTCCATGGGGACGAATGTTGCACGGCAAAGGCCGATAATGCGTTCGTACAACACAAAAGCAGGGGTGGGGACGATGACCTCGTCCCCGGGATTGAGCATGCCAAAGAGGGCGACGAAAATGGCCTCCGTCGCCCCCACTGTGACAATGACCTCATCCGGCGAATAGTCCAGAGCATGGCGCTCCCTCTCGAATGTGGCGATCTTTTCCCTGAGTTCCGCCGTGCCGTTGTTCTCAATGTAATGGGTTTCCCCTCTGGCGAGGGCCTCGCCGGCCGCCTGGCACACCGGTTCCGGTGTTGCAAAATCAGGTTCCCCCAGCGTCAGCCGCACGCAGTCCGGCGTCTGGGCCGCAAGGCGGGAAAACTCCCGTATGGGACTTCGCTTTGCTCCATAAATTGCCGTGTTCAGACTGTCCTGTATCATGATGACGTTACAGCGTGCGGAGGGCCTGCTCAAGAGCTGTCTTCTGCGACGTGCCCTCGTCCTTCCGCTTGATGACGCGGGCAGGACACCCGGCGACGACCATCTTCGCGGGAACGTCCTCGATCACGACGGCCCCCGCCGCAACGACAGCTCCCCGTCCCACATGGACTCCTTCAATGATGACTGCGTTGGCGCCGACCAGCACATCATCCTCAACGACAACAGGAACAGCCGACGCGGGCTCAATGACCCCAGCAAGGACAGCCCCGGCCCCGATGTGGCAGTTGTTGCCTACCGTGGCCCGGCCGCCCAGCACAGCCCCCATGTCGATCATCGTCCCGTCTCCGACAACGGCCCCGATGTTGATAATGGCCCCCATCATGACCACGGCGTTTTTGCCGATGGACACATTTTCCCGAATAATCGCTCCCGGCTCAATGCGGGCGGGGACACCCTTCATATCCAACAAGGGGACAGCGCTGTTCCGGCGGTCGTTCTCAATGACGATGTCCTCAATGCGGTCCTCGTTTGCTTTCAGAATAGGGGCCAATTCACTCCAATCGCCAAAGACGATCTTATCGCCCACACCAAAGACCTTCGCCGTGCCGTAGTCGATAGGAGTTTTTTCCTTGACGTACAGCTTCACCGGGGTTTTTTTCTCCGCCGTGGCGATGTAATGGATAATTTCCTGTGCGGTCATGCGCCCTCCTCCTTAACCTACGATATCCCGCATATCGTACAGCCCCGGAGCTTTGCCGATAATAAAAGCTGCGGCCGCCAGGGCGCCCTGGGCAAACAGGGAACGGTTCTCCGCCTTGTGCTTGAGCGTCACCGTTTCATTCCCCATTGACAGGATGACCTCGTGGGTCCCCACCTCGCTGCCATAGCGAAGAGAGTGGATGCCGATCTCCTTTGGAGATCGTTTGCCGTTCTCATGCCGCCCCACCACGAGGGGCGAATCCGGGCGCGCTTCAGCAATGCGTTTTGCCAACAGCAAAGCGGTCCCGCTGGGAACGTCTAACTTCTGGTCATGATGATGCTCAAGGATTTCGATCTCGGCCTCCGGCAGGACGGAGACCGCCTTCTTCACAAGGTCGGCCAGCAGTGCAACGCCAAGCGACATATTGGCCGACAGAAAAATAGGAATCTTTGCCCCCGCCGCGCGGATCAGTGCCAGTTCCTCCTCCGTCTGGCCCGTTGTCGCAATCACAACGGGCAGCGAGCGTGCAAGGCAATAGTCCGTAAGTTTTTTCGTCGCGGCATGGTTGGAGAAGTCGACAACAACGTCCGCCTTCCCTGTGAACTGCTCCAGCGCGGCGTATGTTCCGGCCGCCGGGTCTGTCTCAAGGCTGATATCCACCCGTGCGGCAATATGGTAAGGCTTCCCGTTCGACTGGGCCGCTTTCGCCGTCTCTGCCAGCATTCGGCCCATCCGGCCGTTGGCACCGCTGATAATAATATCCATCGAATGGGCCTCTTATGCCAACAGCCCCTGAGCCTTCATCAGGGCGCGAAGCTGCTGCCAGTGGGCTTCCTCCATGGGAGTCAGAGGCAGACGCACATAATTCTTGCACCACCCCATGGCGGCCATGGCGGCCTTCACGGGTATGGGGCTCACCTCGCAGAACAGGGCGTTGATCAGGGGAAGGTACTCACACTGAAGGGCCGCGCTTCCCGCAACGTCACCCCGGAAGAAACGATCGCACATCTCCACCGTTTTGGCGGGCATGATGTTGGAGAGGACGGAGATAACGCCCTGTCCCCCCATAGACAGGATGGGAATCACCTGATCGTCATTTCCGGAGTAGATGTCCATCTTGCCCTTCACCAGGGCGGCCGTCTCCACGATTTTGGAGATATTACTATTCGCTTCCTTGATGCCCGCGATATTGGGGTGGTCCGCCAGGGCCGCGTAGGTCGCAGGCTCAATGTTTATGCCGGTCCTGGAGGGCACGTTGTACAGGATAAGCGGCTTTGTGGAGGCGTCGGCAATGGTGGTGTACATTTTGATGAGTCCCTTTTGCGTCGCCTTGTTGTAGTAAGGCGTCACGACCAGTAACGCGTCCGCGCCGTCCCCGCAGGCACACTTTGAAAGCTCAAGGGCGTACTGTGTATCGTTGGAGCCGGTTGCCGCAATGACAGGGACCCTGCCTGCGATCCGTTTCACGGAGAATCGAATCGCTTCCTTGTGTTCCTCGTCAGTGAGCGTTGAGCCCTCTCCCGTGGTCCCGGCGATGACCAACGCGTTGATGCCCTGATCGATCTGCCAGTCGATCACCCGGCCAAAGGCTTCAAAGTCGATGCCCTCCTCGGTCATCGGAGTGATTAGGGCTGTGGCGACACCACGGAATACTGGTTTGTTCCTCATTGCAATCTCTCCTTCACTAAAACTTGTTTCAAAGACAGGAGCGCAAAAGTGCCCCTTGGTTAGATGCCCTTAATATTTTATTAGAAACTTGGCAAATTGAAAATCCAATTTCTATATCAATGTCCACCTTTCTCTCCTGCGCCATAATGCCAGTGTAATGTTCTGAATCCATGGAGGTCTTCATTTGAAAGTGGAGGTGAGGGGGAAGAGAAGAATTCCTTCCTTTCCCCCCTTGTTTTTCGTTTGCAGTGTGCCGATAAAACATTTATAATGAGGTAAGGTTAAAAGATACCTCTGTGGCATTCCACCTTAGGAGGAGGGATGCTGCTTAATCGCATGGAAGCAGGTGAGGTAAATGAAGATGGAACTGATGTATCCGCCGGAGGGGATGCCGCAGAAGCTCAACCCTGATCGGATCAAGCAGGTCGAGTTGGGGCTTGGGAAACTGAGGCCCGAGACAGCGGTGAAAACGGCGGTAGAGGCGGAACCGGAACAGGAGAAGGAAGCCTTGAGCCGTGAGGCTTTGAAGGACGTCTTGGACAAGACGCTGGAGGTGGTAGACCTCCTGACGCCGCACCGCCACTTGGAGTACGAGGTCATCGAAGAGGCGGACATCGTTCAGGTCCAGGTTGTCAACACGGACGACGGCAGCATCGTGCGGAAGATTCCCGGCGACGATATCGTGAAGCTGGTGGAACAGATACATAAGGTACTGAGCGAACGCTTGGACGTTAAAGCATAAAGCAGTGGCCTCAAAAACTTCTTGCGATTCACCCTGAAGTGTGCTGAAGGTTTTGAGCCGGCACGATGAAATAAGATTTAGCCGGTGGAGGGGAGGTTTCGTTCCACCGGTTTTTTGGTGTGGAGCACTGCGTTCAGCGGAGACTCTGAATCGTTTTAGTGGAAGACCATCAAGAGAGTCACTTTCGTTATCCGTTAAGAGGCGAACGGCTTTCCACGCAGTGCCATCTCGAAGTGCGCCGCCTCGATGAGAAGCGATTCCTGGCCACGGGCGAGACTGGATTTCAGCGCCTCCATCGCTGCCCGGCGGCAGACGAGGGCAATATCCGCACCGCTGGCTCCCTCGGTGCGTTCCGCTAACTTATCCAAATGGACATCTGATGCAAGGGGCTTTTTGCGAAGTTCAATGCGGAAGATCTGCTCACGGGCCTCCCGGTCGGGGAGGGGAAGTTCCAGCATCAAGTCGAACCGTCCTGCGGCGAGCAGCGAGGAATCAAGCCGCTCTAAACGATTGGTTGTCGCCAGAACAGTAACGCCCTGAAGGTCCTCAATGCCGCTCATTTCTGCTAAAAACTGCCCCAGCACCCGGCCCTCGGTGGCACTGGCAGCATCGCCGCTGGGGAAGAGCGCTTCTATCTCATCGAAATACAGGATAGAGGGGGCGGCCTGCCGGGCAACGCGGAACATCTCGCGAATAGCCCGCTCGGACTCGCCCAAATAACGCGACATGATGGACGCACTCTGAACAGAAATGAAATTTACTCCGCTCTCCCGCGCCAGGGCCCGCGCCAGCAGGGTCTTTCCCGTGCCGGAGGGACCGTACAGCAGGATGCCCCGCGCCGGACGGATGCCACAGCTTTCAAAGAGGGCCGCGTGTTGCAGAGGCCACGTTACGGCGCGCATAAGCTCGTCCTTGACATCCTCCAGGCCTCCAACGTCCTCCCAGGAGACATCGGGAATTTCCACAAAGACCTCCCTTACAGCGGAAGGTTCGATCTCCATCAATGCTGCCATGAAGTGCCGCATCCCCACCTCCAGCGCAGCGACCTTCTCATAGGGTATCTCTTGGGTATGGAGGTTGACGTGGGGCAGGATGTCCCGGACGCAGGCCATGGCTGCCTCCTTGGCCAGAGCCTCCAAATCGGCGCCGACAAACCCGTGGGAAAGGTCCGCCACCTTCTTAAGGTCCACGTCCTTAGCAAGGGGCATCCCCCGCGTATGGATTTGTAATATCTCCAACCTTCCCTTGCGGTCCGGGATAGGTACAGCGATTTCCCGGTCAAAACGTCCCGGTCGGCGAAGCGCGGGGTCCAGCGCGTTGGGGATATTTGTTGCTCCGATAACAACGACCTGCCCACGGGACTCCAGCCCGTCCATCAGGGCCAAAAGCTGGGCAACGACGCGGCGTTCCACCTGCTTCTCGCCGCCCATGTCCTCGCGCTTGGGGGCAATGGCGTCGATCTCATCGATAAAAATGATGGAAGGCGCACGTTCCTGGGCCTCCTCGAAGATAGCGCGGATGCGCTCCTCGCTCTCACCGTAGAACTTCCCGATGACCTCCGGCCCGGAGATGTGCGTGAACCATGCGTCGGTCTCGTTGGCCACGGCTCGGGCGATGACCGTTTTGCCCGTGCCGGGAGGGCCGTAGAGAAGGACACCCTTGGGCGGCTGGATCCCCAGCCGTTCAAAAATTTGTGGGAAGCGCAACGGAAGCTCGATCATCTCGCGCACCTTGCGTATCTGTGAGCCCAGGCCCCCGATGTCTTCGTAGGAAACTTTGTGGGGTTGAGTCACCTCCGCGGGCTTGAGCAGGTTGAGGTAGGTGGAGGGGTTGATGCCCGCCGTCCCCTCCGGTGTCGTCGCAGTGACGCGGAAGTCGCAGACGCGTGTCCCAAAGAGATTGAGGCGCACCCGGTCCCCGGCCCGCACGGCCTGCCCCACAAGGAGGGACAAAATATAGGCCTCATCTTTTTCTTTTTCGGAGAGGTTGGTGTTCGTCAGGGGTTGGAGCGTGGCGCTCCCTGCAAAATGGTACGCCACGGCCCCTTCGACATTGACATTGTCGTCCAGGGAAACTGATGCATTCTCCCGGATCAGTCCGTCTATCTGAACGATTCCACGGCCGGTCCCCGGTTCCCCGGCCCTGACCCGCGCCGCCGTCGTGGTCTTTCCCGTGAGCTCAATGATCTCCCCTTCGGAGAGTCCCAGCTCCGCCATGTCGTCAGGGTGAAGCCGCGCGATGCCCTTCAGCGCATCACCAGGGTAGGCTTCCTGAACCTTCAAGATTTTCTGCATTGCTGTCCCTTCTGCCTTGTCTGGATTCAAACTGCCTTATTCTATCATAAGGTTTTCCTTTTTTACGTCCTTCCACCGTTCCACAAATCCTCCAGCCTGACGAAGTGGTAACCCTGCGCGTGGAGTTCGCGGATGATCTGCGGCAGGGCTGTCACCGTGTTGGGCACGCCGGAGTGCATCAGCACCACCGTTCCTGGTTTGACGCTGCGGGTAACAAGGTGAACGATCTCCTCAGTGGGCCGGCCCGTGTAGTCCGCGCTGTTCAGGCTCCAGAGCCCCAGCCTCAGCCCCATGCGCCGCATGGCGTTGAAAATTTTGATGTTGAAACTTCCTCCCGGTGGGCGCAGAAAGCGCGTCTTTCGCAGGCCCAGGGCCTCGACGACCTCGTCGCACCGCTCCGCTTCCCTCATGATCTTCTCCACCCAGAGCGTGTAGAGCTTGGGGTGAGTGTAGCTGTGGTTGGCGATCTCGTGTCCCGCCGCGGCCAGGGACAGGGTGATGGGCGCGTAACGCTCGGCGAACTTCCCCACAAGGAAGAACGTTGCGTGGATGCCATGCTCTCCAAGGACGGCCATGAGCTCCTGCATCCCGTGTTCGCGGGGCCCGTCGTCGAAGGTCAGCACCACCTCCTTCACGAAGGGGTCCCCCGAGGCGATGCCCCACCGGCTTCGCTCCGCGTTGAGCGGCCCCCACTCCACGCAGAGGAACAGGGTGAGGGCGGCGGTCAAAAGCTTTCTATAGAACAATGACATCAAGTCCTTCATCGTAAAGTTCTCCCCCTCAAATATCAGCCTTCTATGAGAGGGAAGTCTGCGATATAGAAGATATAATAATACAAAATGCTCTTTATGAGGAGGAGAGATTCCGTGAGACCAAACCGGGATCAGGCACTTGAGCTTTTGAGGAAGTACAACAAAGAAGAGTCCCACATCCACCACGCGCTGGCCGTGGAGGGCACTATGCGCCACTTCGCAAAGCTGGCGGGGGAGGATGAGGACCTGTGGGGCGTTGTGGGGCTGCTGCATGACATCGACTGGGAACAGACGACGGACACGCCGGAGCGTCACTGCCACGTCGCGCCAGAGATGTTGCGCGAGGCCGGAGTGGACGAGGACATCATTCACGCCGTTGTATCGCACGGCTACGGGATATGCTCGGACGTGGAGCCGGAGAACGCCCTTGAACGCACGCTTTTCACCATTGATGAGCTGACGGGGCTGGTCATCACGGCGGGGCTGGTACGGCCATCGAGGTCGCTGTCTGACCTGGAGCTGAAGTCTGTCAAGAAGAAGTGGAAGGACAAGGCCTTCGCCCGCGGCGTGAACCGCGAGATCATCAAAGAGGGCGCGGATAAGATGGGGATGCCGCTGGACACGGTGATCGACGAGACGATCAAGGCTCTGCGCCCCATTGAGAAACAGATCGGAATGTAGAGGAGGAGGGGAAGATGAGCGCAAAAATCACGATCCTTTTGGCGGATGACCACCCCCTGACCCGGGCGGGCATTGCAGAGTTCCTTCGCCGGGAGAGCTCCTTTGAGCTTGTGGCAGAGGCGGAGGACGGTATCAAGGCCTGGGAGCAGATACAGGCGCTGAAGCCAGACGTGGCCCTCCTGGACATTCGTATGCCCGGCATGGATGGCGTCGCCGTCGCTCAGAAGGTGAAGAACGAGGGGCTTCCCACCGCGACAATTATGCTGACCTCCTACGACGCGCAGCAGTACGTCATGGCTTCGCTCCGCGCGGGGGCAAGGGGCTTCGTGCTCAAGACCGTGAGCCCGCGGGAACTCACAGCCGCTATCAACACCGTCGCCAAGGGGGGGCTCTACCTTGATCCTGAGGTAGCCTCCGTGATGGGGGAGAGCGACTTTGTCCCTGAACAGCTCTCCGCGCGGGAAAGGGAGGTCCTGCTGTTGGCGGCCAGGGGGCTCTCCAGCAAAGAGGTGGCCAAGCGTCTGTTCATCAGCGAGCGCACGGTCCAGACCCATCTGGCCTCAATCTACGACAAGCTGGGCTCGAAGAACAAGACCGAGGCCCTTCTGCTGGCCCTCAAGTATGGGGTTGTCACCCTTGAGGAGATACTGGAGGAAGAGGAGTAAGGCGCGGCATGTTTTCGAGGATAAGGGGAGCACTCCGCGGCTCCTCCCGGCCTAAGCACCATTTTCTGGCCTTTCTCCTCTGCGCTCTGATCCTGCCCTCCGTCGCCGTGGTCTTGGTGGCGGTGGCGGGCATGGTCAGCCAGGAGCGTGCCATGGAAGCGGCTGTCAGCTCCTATGTTCAGGACCTTGCGGAGAGCATGGCCTACCAGATGAGCTCCAGCAGTCACCTTGGTGCCATGCCCTTCCTCAGTGACATGACGGGCTATCCCTTCTTCTCCTGGGGGCCGTCCATTCCCGGTTGGGTGGCGCTCATCAGCCAGGAGGGGCAGGTCATCATGGCCTCCCCCGGGGCGATGAATATCGCCGCCATCTGGCGAAAGGACCTGCCCATCGGAAAGGCGGCACGGGTGGCGGATAAGCAGGGCGCGCAGTACACCCTCGCGATCTACCCCCTCACGGGATGGGACGGATATGTTGTCGCGGCCGTCTCCTGGGACCAGCTTCTTGGGGGGCTCGTCAAGGTGGCCCGCATGTGGCCCGCGCTCATTGTCCTCATGACGCTTGGCAGCTTTTGGGCCATACGCCTCCTGTGGAGGCGTCTTGTTCTGCCACTGAAGTCCCTTGTGGCGGAGATCGACAACCTCCGCGTCGGCAAGGATGTTCCAGGCGAGCTGAGCCGCGGAGCTGTAAAGGAGATCGAGAGTGTCCAGGATGCCCTGACGCGCTTTGCCAAGGCGGCTGTGGAGCGGGATACCCTTCGCAACCGATATGTTCAGGACATCGTTCGGGTGCAGGAGAAGGAACGGGTGGACATGGCGCGGGAGATCCACGACGGGCCGCTCCAGGACATCACGGCGCTGCTTCAGCAGATACACATGACCCTGGATGAGGCGGAGCAGCAAAACCAAAACAGTGCTTCTTCGGTCCAGCCTTCCACTCTGCCCCGTATCAAGCGGGTGGAGGGGCTTGCCAAGACCGTGGTGCGCGAACTGCGTTCCCTCTGCGATGAGCTGGCGCCGCCATGGGTGGATCTGGGGTTGACGGAGACGCTGACGGAGCTGGCTGAGCGCCTGTCGGAGAACTATGATATCCCTGTGATTTTGGACGTTGAGGAGCCCGCGGACGGAAGTGGGCAACGGGATGTGCGTGATCTTGATGTAAGCTCGGAGACGACGCTCTCCTTCCTGCGCATCCTTCAGGAGGCGGTCTCGAACGCCGTCCGGCACGGGGAGGCGACAGAGGTTCGCGCCGCCCTCTCCCTGAGCGGGGGAGAGATGGGAGCAGAAGAGAACCTTCACCTGGATATCTGGGACAACGGGAAGGGCTTTGACGCGAACATCAACCATGAGACCCTTCGCCTTCAGGGACACCGCGGTCTGGCGAATATGACGGAACGGATGTCGCTCATGGGGGGGACTCTCACGATAACGTCCGAGCCCGGCAAGGGAACGCACATCCTCGCCGCCCTGCCTTTACCGGCTGAGACGGCCTCCCAGACTGGGAACAGCGGAGTCCTTGACAGCACCGCGGATTGAATCTATATTACCGGCGCTT
>JAEEGL015325171.1_pt1 | contig 12280 bp, 8 predicted proteins | sample 9134231 | NCBI WGS metagenome assembly JAEEGL01 (sample SAMN16246548, study PRJNA631951) | gut metagenome | biome: gut microbiome; feature: rumen; material: fiber-attached | host: Bos | place: Iran: Karaj | collected 2018-10 | reverse complement strand
CTTTCGACTTTCGACTTCGGACTTTCGACTGGCGCGGACGGACGCGCCGTGGGCGCGTCCCGACCGGCGTCCGCCGGACTTTCGACTTTCGACTTCGGACTTTCGACTGGCGCGGACGGACGCACCGTGGGCGCGTCCCTACCGGCATCCGCCGGACTTTCGACTTTCGACTTCGGACTTTCGACTGGCGCGGACGGACGCGCCGTGGGCGCGTCCCTACCGGCGTCCGCCGGACTTTCGACTTTCAACTTCGGACTTTCGACTGGCTCCGCAGGAGCCACGTCATCGTCCGCGACGACAACGGCGCGCACTTTAGGCCTTGGCGGCGGGGCATTGCGGTCCTTAGGCTCAGCGACCTCGGGACTTTCCACCGGTGTCTGGACGGGGCGCGTCCTAACGCCAGGACGGCGCAATCCGGTATAAATCTCCGTGAATTCCTGCATGAGCGGAGCCGGTTCTTCGCCTACGCATTCGGCGAAAAGCTTGATGAAGCCCCTCCCGTAGATGGGGGCGGAAATGCGGTGGAAATCATCTTGTTCGATTTCCTCCACCAGCTGGTGAATCATGCGCGTCTGCTCCGCGACCTGGGCGATTGTGAGGCCCTTCCGTTCGCGGGCTTCCCTGAGTATGCTTCCGAGTGACATAGTGTTAGTGGGTAGTGGCTAGTGGTTAGTTGTTAGTGACTGAAGGCATAAGGTCAGTATTCAAAAGCGTAAGGAGCTATGAATTGTCATCGTCTTCCGATGAGCTGTCCGCGCCATCGTCGGCGTTACCGGCGGCGGGGTTGGTAGGGATTTCGCCGTCCAGATCGACGAGGATTTCACGCGGGTCCGCACCGCGAGGCGGTCCGACGATTCCCTCCTCCTCCATCTGGTCGATGAGACGCGCCGCACGGGTGTAGCCGATGCGAAGCGCCCGCTGGAGCGAAGACGTCGAGGCGCGGTGCGTGCGCCGTACCACGTCAAGCGCGGCCTGGTAGAGCTCGTCGCCACCGGCGGCGCCCTGTCCGCCAGCTTCGTCATCGAAACCATCCGATCCGCCGAAACCGCCATTTCCTCCAAAACCACCGCCGGAAGCGCGGGGTGCCCCGCCTCGCGACGCCCCGCCGGAAGTGCGTGAGGGAGCATGGCCGGAGTCAGTGACATCCTCGCCGTTTCCAGCCTCAAGCTGTTGCTGAATCTCCTGCACATAGCGGGGACCGCCCTGCGCACGGATGAAGTCGCACACCTTCTCGGCGTCATCGTCGCCGATATAGGCGCCCTGCGCACGGGTGAGCTTGCTGGCCCGGGGATTGAGGAAGAGCATGTCGCCCTTGCCGATGAGTGTTTCCGCGCCAGTGCGGTCGAGAATCGTCTGGCTGTCGATTCGCGACGAGACCTGGAAAGCGATTCGCCCGGCCACATTCGATTTGATCGTTCCTGTGACCACCTTGACAATGGGCTTCTGAGTGGCGAGAATCAGGTGGATGCCAACTGCGCGAGCCTTGGCCGCGAGGCGGGAGATGCTGTCCTCGATTTCGCGGCCGACCTGGAGCATGAGATCGGCGAGCTCGTCGATGACGATTACGATGTAAGGCATCTTATCCGGCAGGGCCGGCTTGGCCGGGGTGGGATTCGCCGCCTCCTCGAACATGTCGGGCTGGACAACCGTGAGTTTGCGGCTGTTGAACGATTCGATGTTCTTCACGCCGACCGCGGAGAGCATTCTGTAGCGCTTTTCCATCTCATGGATGGCCCAAATGAGACCTAGCGACACCTTCTTGGCTTCGGTGATGATGGGAACCAGCAGGTGCGGGATAGCGTTATAGCCGGTGAATTCGACGACCTTGGGGTCGACGAGGATCAGGCGCAGTTCCTCTGGCGTCCGCGACATCAGGAGGCCTGTGAGAATCGCGTTCATGCAGACGGACTTGCCGGAACCTGTCGCGCCGGCAACGAGCAGGTGCGGCATGGAGGCGAGGTCGCAGACAAGGTCGTGCCCGCTCGAATCCTTGCCAAGAAGCATTGGCAGATGCATCTTGCGCGTGGCCTCCTTCCAGACGGGGCCTTCGAGGATTTCGCGGACGGTGACGGCGCAGGCCTTCTCGTTCGGGATTTCCACGCCGACCACGCCCTTGCCGGGTATTGGCGCCTCAATGCGGATGCTCGTGGCGCGCAATTTCATCTCGATGGTCTTCGCCATGGCCGCAATTTGCTCTGGGCGGATGCCGGGGGCGGGGAGAAGCTCGAAAATGGTGACGACGGGCCCGCGGGCGATGTCAGTCACCTCGACATTGAGCTTGAATTCCTTAAGCGTGTCAACGAGGATCTGCTGCTTCTCCTCGACATTGCCGTAGTCCGCCTTGCCAGAGGCGACAGGGGAAAGTATCTCCACCGTCGGCATTTCGTATGGGGGAATTTCCTCTTCAGGTTCGCTTTCGTCGGTCTCGGCAGCCCTTGCCTTCTCCCGTTCGGCGGCGGCCGCGCGCGCTTGGGCATCGGCCTCAAGTTTGGCCGCGCGCTGGCGCTCAAGCTCCTCCTGGCGCTCGCGCTCCTGGCGGAGTCGCTCCTTCTGCTCCTCGTAGGCGCGCTCCTGCGCGGCCTTCTCCTCTTCCTTTTGGCGCTCTCGCGCCTCACGCTCCAGTCGCCTCGCCTCGCGTTCGGCCTCGCGTTCCTCCCGTTTTTTCTCTCGTTCCGCGCGTGCGGCGTCACGCTCAGCCTGACGCCTTTCGGCTTCCAGTTTCTTTGCCAGCTTACGTTGCTCTATGTCAAGACGTTCCGCTTCGCTGGCATTGCGCAAGCGGCGTTCTTCAATTTTGTCACGGATGTCTTCGAAAAAGTCGCACCAGTTGTGCCATCCAATGCCAAAGCCAACGGCCAGGATGGCGAGAACCAGCATGATGAGCGAACATCCGACTGCACCGAGGACAGGTTTGAGGCATATTGTTGAAAGGAACCAGCCGATGGCCCCGCCCGCCGCGCCGCGCCAAATATGAAGGGATTCAACAACCTGCGTCCATTCGCCCAGCTGGAAGAGCGAGCAGACGGCGATCTGGAAAACCACGGCCCAAATTGCCGAGCGCCAAGGATGGTTGAACCGACCAAGCAGCATGCGGATGCCGAGAATGAGCATCCATGCCGGTACAAGCCAGACACCCAGGCCGAGAAGGCTGTAACCAGCAAAGACGCCAACCGCCCCAGCGAGACCGATGAGGTTTGCGGGCGCGCGGTTGGTTTCGGCATTCAGCCAGGGTACATCCCGCCATGTGTAGCTAACAAGACTTAGTATGGGGAGCAAAACAAGAAGGATCAGAATAAATCCCGCAAGCCTCATCCAAAAACCATGTGCGACAGTTTCGTCACTCGTGCTTTTTCTGTTTGCCATTATCTAAACGGTCCTTTTCTTTGGTTTTGTTATTGGAAGTCGGTTGTGCCACGCCTGCGGCGGCGGAAGAAACGGTGACGGACAGATTCGTGACGGGCGGGAAGGCCGGCGCATTCGTGGCGGAAAGGCGGACGAGGACATTCGTCACGGGAGAAAGGGCCAGCGAATTCGTGGCGGAAAGGCGGACGGGAACATTCGTCACGGGAGAAAGGGCCGGCGCATTCGTGGCGGAAAGGCGGACGAGGACATTCGTGGCGGAAAGGCGGACGAGGACATTCGTCGCGGCAGGAAGGGCCGGCGAATTCGTGGCGGCATGGCGGACGGGGGCATTCGTCGCGGCAGGGGGAAGGGACGGCATAATCAGCTTGACGGCCGACGGCACCGGGTTGACTGTCCAGATATCCTTGTCGGGGGCAACCTCCAATTTAATCGGAATCGTATTCGTCGCGCCGTACTTGAGGTCAAGCGCCGCGACCGAAGGAATCAGCGCGTATGCCGTGACATCCGCACTTGACAACTCATTCATCGACTTCTCGTAACCGGAGATCGTCGCCGAAACGTATTGGGGCGTCAATCGGCAGCCTTTTGGCAGTTCCGTCCCAACAGCCATCGAAAAGCGAATGGGCAGTCTGTCAAAAACCCTTGTCTTCTCGCTCGGCAAGATTTCCAGTGAAACCGTGACGTTGGTCATGAAAGACAATTTCGCGGCCTTCGCCAACGATTCCGGCAAATTGATGCGGCGCTGAACTTCGACGCGCCCGACAGGAAGTCCTTCGACAACGACAGGCTCCAGCTGAAGAACTTCCTTGTCCTTGAGGGATCTGAGCCAGTTCTGCCCACCATGAAGTTTTACATGGTCGGGACTGTAATGTATCTCCCCGACTTCGCCGCGCTTGGGCGTTCCGACAGTTTTAGGCTTCTCAATCGAGAACTCCACGTCTCCCGGCACGTCGTATTTGGCAAAGACGGTCTTTGACTTCTCCGAAACTTGATAGCGCAGCCCCAGTTCCCGAAGGCCGGGAATGTCTCGCCGTTCCTTGATGGTAATTGGCACCCCCCGTTCAGACGACTGGGAAAGCTTCTCCTTGGAAACGGAGAGCCTGATTGGCTCCGTGCTCGTCTCAAATTTACGCACATCGCTTTCGGCGCCATTGACCTCAACCTTGATCTCGCGCGGCACGACGTTGGCGAACGTGGCGTTCTCCTCGCCCAGGACCTCGACGACAACGGGTATGATGCGAGAACCGCTATGGCTTAGTTCCCCTTGAATGCGGAAATAGAGAAGCGAGGCCAAGAGAAAGGCGATACATGCAAACACCCAGTTCGCGCGCCACCAGACACGCTGCTGCTTCCAGAACTCGCCGTTCCGAAGAGAAGACCAAAAATCGCGTGCAAAGGTCAGAGCACCGAGCAGGAAGCGGCCAAAATAAGCCCCAAAGTCGTGCAGATTCATTTCAAGACCTCCGACTGAGAGACCATCTCTTCAGCATCCGCGACATTTCCGCCTTCGGGGCTTCGCTCCATTTCAATCTGGTCGATTGCCCTGCGAACGGCATCCGTCAATCCTTCCTTGGGCATGAGAAGACGTAGGTAGCGCGTCAGGTGGGTCGGCGTAAGATCCTTGATGAGACGCCCGTCGTAGGCGATGGAGATGTCGCCCGTTTCTTCGCTGACGATGAGGATGACGGCGTCCGACTGTTCACTAAGTCCCAATGCGGCGCGATGGCGCATCCCGTAACCGATGTCCTCTCGCGAGGAAAGCGGGAAGACGCATCGTGCCGCCACAATCGTCTCCCCTCGGATAATCACGCCGCCGTCGTGGAGCGGGGCCTTCGGGTAGAAGATTGCCTCCAGAAGCTTGGCAACAAGAGGCGCGTTGAGCATCGTGCCATTCTCGCAGTAGGCATCAAGACTGATCTGGCGTTCGATGGCGATAAGCGCCCCTGTTTTCGTCCGCGAAAGAGACGAAGCCACCTCCACCATTCCCTCGATGAAACGGTCGGAGGAGGACGCTGCGTGGCCAGAGGCGCGCCAACCGCGCCCAACCATCGCCAATGTCTGCCGAATTTCGGGCTGGAAAATCACAACCAAGGCGAATGCGACGTAAACGATGATCTTCGCGACAATCCATCCGAGAACCTGCAGATCCGCCATCCAGGCCAGCAGGAAAAGGACGACGACGATTACAACCAGGGCGCCGAGCATCTGCGCGCTTCGCGTCCTTCGAAAAAGATTCAACACATAGTAAACGGCGACAGTCAGAACCAGAATCTGGAAAATGTCGCCGAAACTGACTTTCAACAACCAGGAAAACATGTTATTATTATAGCAAGAAAAACGGGCATTATGAAGACTTTTCCCGACAAAATCTTGATAACCGGTCTTGGGGCCGTCACCCCACTCGGCGCGACAATGGCCGAAAACTGGCGCGCCGTGCTCGAGAAGCGCACGGCCATTGCGCCAATCACACGCTTTGACCTCGGCGGAATTGCCTGCCAAAAGGGCGGCATCGTGCCCTACGAATGTCGAATGTCGAATGTCGAAAGTCGAATGTCGAATGTCGAAAGTCGAATGTCGAATGTCGAATGTCGAGTGTCGAATGCAGAGCGGCATTTGGCCTCCTCCTTCGCGACAGCCGCCGTCCACGAGGCCATTCTGCAGGCGGGAGTCGATGTCGGCCATCTTGGCCTCATCACGGGAAGCAACTTCGGCGAAGCCGACAGCATCCCCTGCGATTATGCGGAAATCGCGCGACGCATCGCCTCTTCCCTTGCCCTCGGCGGTCCCATCGCCTCTCTTTCGCTGTCATGCGCCTCGGGAGCGGCCGCCATCGCCATGGCTGCCGACTGGATTGCCTGCGGCCGCGCCGAGGCCGTCGCAGTCGTCGGCGTGGACGCCATCTCCCTCTGCGCATGGAGCGGCCTCTGCTCCCTGCGGACAATGGCGCGCGACGCAATCGTAAAGCCATTCGACGCCGCGCGCGGCGGCACGGTCTTCGCCGAAGGGGCGGCGGCGATCCTCCTCGAGCGCGACGATTTTGCCAATGAGCGCAATGCAACCGTTCTCGCGGAACTCCGTGGCTGGGCCACGGGCAACAACGGATTCCACCTCACGGCCCCGCCGCCACGGGCGGCGGGAAGCCGCCGCGTCATGAACGACGCCATGGCCTCGGCAGGCGCTTCCCCGTCGGAAATCGACTTCGTCACAGCCCATGCAACCGCCACAAAGGCCAACGACCTCACGGAGGCCCAAGCTCTTGAAGACATTTTCGGCGTAGGGCTCAAGAACGTTCCTGTCACGGCCGTTAAAGCCGCCGCCGGCCATTTGCTTGGGGCTGCAGGCACCTTCGAGGCCGCAATCACCGTCCTCGCGCTGCGCGAACAGGTCATACCGCCCATCGCCAGAACGCCCCAGCCCGATCCTGAAATCCCCCCGCTCAATCTAGTCACGGACGCGCCAAGCCCCCGTTCCAGCAAAATCGCGCTCACCGACTCCGCCGGCTTTGGCGGCTGCAACGCCGCGCTCCTCCTCGCCGCACCGACCTCGGACTTTCATCATTCAGTATTCGACACCAGACTTTCGACTTCCGACTTTCGACTTCCGACTTCCCAAAAGGGCCGCATCGCAATCTGTTCTTCAGGTTTCATCTCAGCCCTTGGAATCGGATCCGACGAGGCCGAGGCGACATGGGCCGAGGGCGAAAGCGCCTGCTTCCCCTCTCCCGGACTGCCCGCCCCAGAGGATGTGACGGACGACACGGCCGGCGTCGTGCCGCCTTTTGAGGCCGAAGCCATTCTTCCCACCGCCAAGGCCTACCTCGACCGGCAAAGCCTCTTCGCCATGTCCGCCGCGGCGCTTGCCTTGCGCGACATTGACACCGGATCCATCGACCACGAGCGCTTCGGCATCTCCCATGGCACCGCCTGGGGCGCGGCGGAAACACTTGCCCGCTTCTGGGCCGACTGCCGCGAAAAGGGCCCGCGCCTCGTCAAGCCCATGCTCTTCCCGCATACCTACGCCAACGCGGCCGCCAGCCTCATATCCATGGAATGGGAACTGCGGGGCTTCCACGCCAACTTTGCCGGTAGCAGAAACGCTTCGTCCTTCGCCATTGCCTCTGCGGTCGACGCCCTCCGTCGCGGCGAAGCCGACGCCGTCCTCGCAGGCGGGTCCGAGGCGTTATCGGCCAGCCGCTGGGCGGCATTGGCCAGGCAAGACGCCCCCTGCCCTCCCGGCGAAGGCGCGGCCTTCTTCGTTCTACGCCGGTCAGACAATCTTGCCGATGGGGAAACACCCCTCGCCTTCATTGCCGGTGTCGGCTTCTCCGGCGGAGGCGACAGCAACGCCGCCCTTTGCGCAGCCTTGGATGAGGCCGGACTTTGCCCCGCTGACGTAGGCCACGTCTTCGCTTCGCCCAGCCTCTCCTTGCCTCCGCTTCTTTCAGGACGTCCGACCGACGCACCGAAGCTAACAGTGGCCGAGGAAATGACTGGCAGTTGCGGAGGCGCTTCCGCCGCCATCCAGCTCGCCTGCGCACTTCTTGAACCGCTTTCAACCCCGGCAATTATCCTCACTTCCGACGAAACTGGCACCTGCACCGCAATGGTCATTGCACCTTAACATCTTCTTCGCAAATGACTTAGGACTTACAACTCACGACTTACGACTTAGGACTTAGGACTTACGACTTACGACTTAGGACTTAGGACTTACGACTAAGGACTTACGACTTAGGACTTACCATGGGCTGGTTCGCGACAGGTTTTGGATTCATTATCGGCAACGCGATTGGCGGGCCGCTTGGCGGCATCATCGGCGCCGTTATGGCAAACTACCTGACCAAGGACGAGGGAGGCGACGACACCCCCCACGCCCGCCCAGGCAACGGGAAGCGAAAGGCCCCGCCACAGGGCAATGACCGAAGACAACAGGCCCCTAAGGACGGGGTCGCAGGAGAAATGCTTTTCCTTGGCGCCGCTGCCGCAATGCTCGCCAAACTTGCCAAGGCCGATGGTCACATCTCACAGGAAGAGATAGCCAGCGCCGAAACGGCTTTCACGCGCCTCGGCCTAAACGCCGAGAAGCGCGATTTTTGCATCCGCGTCTTCCGCCAGGCGAAGGACGACGAACATACTATCTACGAATATGCAGACTCCTTCGCCGACGCACAGCCCGACGAAGAAATCCGCGTGGTCTTCTACGACATCCTCTGGGATTTGGCGGCAGCCGACGGCCGCCTCGACCGCGAAGAAAAGACCATGCTGCGGTTTCTGCCGCGACATCTCCGAATCAGCCCAACGCTCTTTTTCGCGCAATTCGCAAGACGCGTCAATGACTCCGGTTCAGATTCAAGTCGGGACTCGCGTTCAGGCCGTCAGTCGGGTTCGGGACACCGACACAGCGCACCCCGCCGGAAAAGCGATCCCCTTGCCGAAGCCTATGCGACACTTGGCTGCTCCCCGACGGATTCCGACGATGAGGTCAAAAAGGCCTATCGCGAAAAAGCCAAGAAGCTCCACCCCGACGAAATGATGGCGCAAGGCTTGCCGCCGGAACTCGTTCAAAAGGCCAATGGCGAAATGGCCCGCGTCAACGCAGCCTACGACCTCATCCGCAAGGAAAGGAAATGCCACGGATGAATGCCCCAGACAACTTCACACTCTCGGTCGTCATTCCCGTCTACAACGAGGAAAAGACCCTTGCGGCAATTGTCGCGGCCGTGTGCAAAGTTCCCATCCGCAAGCAGATCATCTTGGTTGACGACTGTAGTCGGGACAACTCCTTTGAAATCATGCGCTCTTTTACAAATGACGACTGCAATTCCTTTGTCTGCCTGAGGCACGACGTGAACAAAGGCAAGGGCGCAGCCCTTCGCACGGGTTTCGCCGCCGCGACGGGGGATGTCACGCTCGTCCAGGATGCCGATCTCGAATACGCCCCAAACGAATACCCCACGCTTCTCGCCCCGATCTGGGAGGGAAAGGCCGACGTGGTCTTTGGCTCACGCTTCATGGGCGGCATGCCCCACCGTGTCCTCTACTATTGGCACTCTGTCGGCAATAGGTTTCTAACCACCCTTTCAAACATCTTTACCAACCTCAACCTAACCGACATGGAGACCTGTTACAAGATTTTTAAGACAGAAGTCATTAAGCAGATTCTCCCGACCCTCCAGCAGGATCGTTTTGGATTCGAACCGGAAATCACCGCCAAAGTCGCAAAAGCGAACCTCCGCATTTACGAAGTCGGCATCAGCTATTTCGGTCGAACTTACAAGGAAGGAAAGAAGATTGGCTGGAAGGATGGTTTCCGGGCCATCTTCTGCATTCTCAAATACGGCCTCTTCGGCTAATGTCATTCAGATACGGCGGAAATGCCGTTTCGTCAAGCGCGCTTCCAGTCTATCTCCGCCTTATGGAAAACGGGGCCTTCGCGGCAGATGCGCCTTGGACCCGAGGTCGTCACGATTGTGCAGCCCATGCACACGCCAAAGCCACAACCCATCCTTGCCTCGAAGCTGAATTGTCCGTCACTGACTTGCGGCAGGCGCGCCACGGCGAGGAGCATCGGCATCGGCCCGCAGGCGTAGACGTAGCCCAGTTCCGAATGCGCCGCCAGGACGTCCGTAACGAAGCCATGCGTTCCCATGGCCCCGTCCTCGGTCGCGACCATGACATCGCACCCCAGCGCTGCGAATTCCTTGACATAGAAGGCATCGGAAGCCTTCCGAAAGCCAAGAATGACGGGCAAAGGCGCGGCAATTCCGGTTCGCGACCTTTCAGCAACAAGCTGGCGCGCCAGGGTGTAAAGCGGGGCGATGCCGATGCCTCCCCCGATGAGAACCGTCCGCAAAGCGGAGGTCTCTTCCATCCCCTGCCCCACGTCAAAGCCGTTCCCAAGACCCGTGAGGATGTCAAGCGACGCGCCTTTTGCCAACTCGCGCAAGGCGTTGGTGCCCTTGCCGACAGCCTTTACGAGAAGCACAAGTTCCTTGGCGCTCCAGTCGCAAACGGAAATGGGGCGGCGCAAAAAGAGGCCTTCAATAGAGAGTTCGGCGAACTGCCCCGGACGTGTGAAGGCGGAGGCGTCGCCGGCCAGACGAAGTTCGAAGACATCGTCCGTGAGCGGACGATTGGAGACGATGCGGAAAACCGATTGATTCATGGCTGTACCCCCTGACCAACAGCAAAGACGGTCCGTCCGCCGCAGACTGTCTTCAAAATGCGGGCATGTACCTCCCAGCCGTCGAAGGGCGTGGCATGTCCCATTGACGCGAAGGCGGATGAATCGACGACTTCTTGGCATCCAAGTTCGACTTCGACGAAGTCGTTGTCCGGATCGGCCTGAGGCAAACCGAAGATTGCCCTCGGGCGCACGGCCATCGCATCGACAAGGCGGTCAAGCGTCAGCAATCCGGGCTCGACGAGGCAAGTGTAGAGAATCGGGAAGGAGGTTTCAAGGCCGACAATGCCGAAGGCGCTTCCGCAGAGTCCCCTGCCCTTCTCCTCGGCGGAATGCGGCGCGTGATCCGTCGCCACGCAGTCGACCGTGCCGTCGGCAAGTCCTTCGCGAAGCGCCTCGCGGTCGGCTGCGGAACGGACGGGGGGATTCATCTTGAAGCGTCCCTCATCGCGAAGGTCCCCGTCCGTAAGGACAAGGTAGTGGGGCCCCGTCTCGCAAGAGACGGCAAGGCCGTCCGCCTTTGCGTCGCGGACAAGCCCCACACTCTCCTTGGTGGAGACGTGGCACACATGGTAGCGGCAGCCCGTCTTGCGGACAAGTTCCAAATCGCGCTCGACCATCTTCCACTCGCTTGCCGAGGAAATGCCAGTGAAGCCGTTGGCCCTGGCCCAAAGACCATCATGGACGCAGCCGCCCGAAACAAGAAGCGCGTTGACTTCGCAATGGGCCGAAATGGTCTTGCCCAGCGCCTTGGCGCGAAGCATCGCCTCGCGCATTAGGCCTGCGTCCTGCACGCCGTGTCCGTCATCGGAAAAACCGCACACGAACGGCGCCATTCCCTCCATGTCCGCCAGCGTTTTCCCAGTCTCGCCGACCGTGATTGCGCCGAAGGGATGGACGCGCACGACGGCGGACGACATAATTGCCTCCAACTGAGGCCGAAGCGAGTCAAGGGAATCTGGGACCGGCTTCAAGTTCGGCATGGAGCAGACGTCGGCGAAGCCACCGGCGGCGGCAGCAGCCGTACCAGTGGCGATTGTCTCCTTGTACTCGAACCCCGGTTCGCGGAGATGGACATGAACGTCTGCAAAGGCCGGAAGGTTTACTGTTTCCACTTTTCTGACTCCTGATTGGCAAGCGTGAATCGAGGTTATCGGCGAGGACGCCGCCGCCTGAAGTCGGCGACAAGTTCAGCAAGGGCCGACGGGCAGAAGAGGCGGAGGAGTCCGAGGTAGATGACCGCCCCGACCAACGTTCCCACGGCGACCCGCACGGTGGCGATGACCTTGGCGGGGAGGTCCGGTGGAAGCATCTCAAGCGTTGCCCGCGAGCACCACCAGACGGCGATTCCCATTGGAACCGCAGCCGCGACGGAGGCGACGCTGACGCCGCGAATCGAAGCGAAGGAAAAGAGCGGCGTACCGCCGCGCCGCCGCGCCAGAAGGGCCATAAGGGCCGTGCAGCTGATGGTGCTCGAAATCGAAGTCGCGATGGCGATGCCGATGGGCTTGAACTCAGGCGGCAGAATCCAAATGAAGAAAAGGTTCATCGCGAGGTTGAGCGCCACGCCGACGGTGCCGACAATGATCGGGGTCTTAGTATCCTTTCGCGCGTAGTAGGCCGTGACGACAATCTTGTGCAGTCCCGCGGCCACGAGGCCCGCGCCATAGGCGACGAGCGCGCCTCCCGTGCGCACGGTCGAGACCTCGTCGAACTTGCCGTGCTGGTAGATGAG
>JAEEGL014984892.1_pt1 | contig 12280 bp, 12 predicted proteins | sample 9134231 | NCBI WGS metagenome assembly JAEEGL01 (sample SAMN16246548, study PRJNA631951) | gut metagenome | biome: gut microbiome; feature: rumen; material: fiber-attached | host: Bos | place: Iran: Karaj | collected 2018-10 | reverse complement strand
CGCACGTACTCTGTGATGGTGATACAGTTCATCATTAGGGAACATATTATGCATGTATGCAACAGAGAATTTTTCGACAGGATCGGCTTCGACCCATATACCGGTGCCGCCGGTCCAGCCGAAGTTTCCGATGTGTCCGTTATGTCCGTATTTCTGTGTCATTAAGGTACGGAATCCCAAGCCGTAACCGTAGCCTGCGAGATAATCGTATTCAAAATCTGCCAGCTGCTTAGGGCCAAGCTGGTTTTCGTGAAGCATAGCGACTGTACCGCTGCCTAAAAACTTCCGGCCTTTATATGTACCGCCGTTAGCCAGCATCTGCATGAAAACAGCGAAGTCGTGAGCGCTGGTCAGAAGATTGGGACGCGCGCCTGCAGGTACGCTTTCGGGATCTGTTGCGGAAAAACCGGCCGCTGCTTCGAAGCTGCCGTTACCCTTCTTTGCATAATTAGTTACTATACGTTCTTTGTTGTGAGGACGCGCAAGAGTATCCGTATCCTCAAGTTCTAACGGATCGATCAGACGCTCCTTAAATACTTCGCGCAGGACTTTTCCCTCAAAGGTTTCCACGAGCACGCCCGTGATCTCGGATCCGAAGCCGTAAAGCCAGTGTGAACCGGGCTCAAACATAACAGGGACATCAGCCATTGCACGTACTTCATCAGCTATCGTAGTGGGACCTTTTTTAAGCAGCTCTTCCATCTTTTTGCTCATAGCGGCTAAAGTGGGGGTGGTGGGATCAATTGCCGGCACCATACAGTACGGCAGACCGCACATCATAGCCACTGCATCCCTTATGGTGATCGGTTTTTCGAGCGGTGCCACATCTACTTCACCGTTTGGAAGAGTTATATATTTCTTAGTGTTCTTCCATTCGGGAAGATAATAGTATAGCGGATCGCTAAAGAGAAACCTGCCTTCTTCGTATATCATACCCAGTATGGCATAGGTAAAAAGCTTGGTCGTGGAAGCCTGGCTGAACATGCTGTGGATGTCTACTTTCTTCCCGGATGCGATATCCGCATATCCTGCTTCTTTGTGATATATAAGTTCATCACCCTGCATCACGGCCACAGCGCAGCCGGGATTTGTCCCCTGCTCCACAAAACTGTTAAGCAGCCTGTCCATTTTGGTAAAATCTTTCATTAGCACCTCCCTGACATAAATAATATGGCACGTTCTGTCGGTATTATAGCGTTTATCCAAATCTGTGGCAAGGAACTGCCGAAGGATCATCCACGGATATTTAATTTTGAGATCATCAGCACTGTGTTGGAAAATATCGAAAAGATCAGTAGATAAATAGACCAATATTTGAGAATGTGATAAAATCAATATTATTTTTGATCATGATCCAAACGGAGAGCTCTTTTAAATAGCGTACGGTCATATGTGTGGAAGATATCATATAAAAAATGAAACATACGGTGAGCTGGGGCGGATACTTGGGGAATCGGTGAGTTTATTAAATATTCACGGAGACATACACCCCTGTGATGAAGCTCCGGTAATATGCAGGAAAAATGGACTGGTATCACTGGAGGGGATGATATGGGGGTATCCTTCTGTGCACAGCAGCAGCCCTGTGATAAATGCAAGGGTTGAAACTATAGAGGATAAGCCTATGTTTAAGAATGATGTGCTGTTCCGGAGGTGTGTGATACCGGCTTCACATTTTTATGAGTGGGACAGGTATAAGCAGAAGGCAACGTTTGATCTGCCGGGGCATGAGATATGCTATATGGCGGGGATATACAGGCAGTGTAAAGATGCGGAGCATTTTACTGTGATCACTACGCAGGCTAATGATTCGGTGAAAATGATACACGAGCGCATGCCCTTACTTATCAGGGAAGAAGATATACTATCGTGGATCGGAGATTCTTTTCGCGAACTGATGCTTATGAAGATGCCGGAATTAAACGTGCACATAGAGAACGAACAGCTATCGTTTATATAGGAGAAAGATACGGAATTTGAGCATGAAAATATCTGTATGTGATGATGAACCGAAGATACTGGATGATATAGAAAGGATAATCTGCAGGGAGTATCCTGACAGCGTAGTCAGGAAGTTTTTAAGTGGGGAAGAGCTCCTTAAAGAGACCGGCGATACGGATGTGTTGCTTTTGGATATAGACATGCCGGGCCTAAGCGGGATGGATGTTGCAGAGCGTCTGGCTGACATGGACGCTAAGATACTGATAGTTTTTGTTACCGCTCATGATGAACTGGTTTATGACAGCTTTAAATACCATCCGTTTGCTTTCGTCAGAAAGAAATTTCTTGAGGAAGAATTGTTAAGCGTACTGAAGGATTGTGAAAAAAAGACCGGGAGCAGGGAGCGGCATTTTACTTTCAGATCTGCCAACGAGACACTAAGTATTCCCATGGACGATATCCTGTATTTTGAAAGCCTTGCTAATTATCTTCTGATCCATACACAGACTAAAGAGTTTAAGATCCGCTCAACAATATCAGGCGTGGAAAGCGATCTTAAAAACAGCGATTTTCTGAGGATACATAAAGGCTTTCTTGTTAATATGGAACATATAAGGACCATGAGGAGTGATGAGCTTACGCTTGATAATGAAGAAGTGCTGCCAATAGGAAAGGCATACTCTGATGAAGCTAAAAAACAGATATTAAGGTTTATGAGAAAATGATGCGTTCCGATAAAAAGAAAATCGAAGAACTGACTGACAGGATCCTTGAGCTGGAGGCAGCCAACATGGATCTTAAGTATGAGCTCGATTCGTACAAATGGCAGATGGAGGAGATCAATAAACAGGAAGAAGAAATACGAAGGCTGCATCAGAATACGAGGAAACTGAAACATGATATGCGTAATCATCTGATGGTGATGGCATCTTATTTAAACAGCGGCGATCCGGACAGTGCAAAGGATTATATATCGGAGATACTTGAAAAACTTAATGCGGTAAGAAGCTACGTTGAGACCGGAAACCCGCTGCTTAACCATATATTGAATGATAAGCTCCGTATATGTACCGATGAGGGGATAGATGTAAAAGTGCAGATAGGCAGGGCGGATTTTGAACGTATGAAAGGTATAGATTTTTCGGCCGTCTTTGCCAATGCCATGGATAATGCAATAGAGCATGAAAGAAAAGAAGAAAGGAAAGAGATAGTAATAAATGTCAGTGAAAAAAAGGGATATGATGTTATCACGGTAAAAAACAGGATCAGCGGATCCGTCCTTTTGGAAAATCCCGATCTGATATCAACGAAAGATGATAATGAAAAACATGGCCTTGGAGTAAAGCAGATAAAAGATATCGTTGCTTCTTATGAAGGGATGACTGATTTTTATGAAGAGGATGACTTCTTTATCGTCAGTATTTTTATCCCCGCATAGGACAGTTCATCCCTGATATGGGGTCGTTTATCCCATACCCCTTGCACCGTTAAAGTGCAGGGGGTATTTTAGTATCGCAGAACCGCCGAAAGAGAGAGGCCTTTTTATCCAGAGGAGAAATATGATCATCTGCAAAGACGTTAACAAGTTCATATTAAAAGGGATCGAACTGCATGTCCCGAAGGGTGTCACGCTTGGCGTGATAGGAGCATCGGGAGCAGGAAAGACTACTTTCCTGAAGCTTATCAGCGGACTTCTGTCTCCCGGGCGCGGAAGCATATATACGTTCAGAAAAGATCCGGTAGGAAAGAGAAGAGAGATACTTAAGGATATTGCGGTATTGTTTGCCGATATCCCGGTCTTTAATGATGAGCTGTCCGTGATCGACAGTTTGAATGAGATGAAGACGATATACGGCATAGAGAAAGAGCGTTTTACAGAAAGGACAGAGTATGTGGCGGATATCCTTGGATTTAAGGATATACTTGATACACGCGTAAGGGCGTTATCTCTTGGGCAGAAAAGGAGAGCCGAACTGGGCATGAGCTTTATAAGAGACGCCGGGCTGTATATTTTTGATGAACCATGTATAGGGCTGGATCAGAATGCGAAGGCAGCTTTTTACACTCTTGTAAAAGAAAAGAAGCAGGAAGGTGCTACGATTCTGATCAGTTCTCACGATATGGAGGATATTTCGGAGGTGGCTGAGCGTGTACTCCTTCTTGATGACGGAGAGGCAGTGTTCTACGGTTCTAAAGATGAACTTGTAAAAAAGCTGATCCCGATGGAAGAGTGCAGCATAAAGCTTGATGGCGCTATCCCTGATATATCGGATCTGGAAGTAGAGAAGCTGATCATAGATAACGACATGATGAAGATATACTACAATTCAAATCATGTATCTTCAAAAGAAGTGATAGAGCGGGTATGCGCCGGTACCATGGTCAAGTCTCTTAATTTCCGCAGATCGGGTCTGGGAGAAAGTATAAAAATATCTCATTTGGGGAGGGTGTAAAAGTGAGTTTTATCGAGGTGAAAGAAGTTTCCAAAACCTTTAAAGTCAATAAGAGAAGCGCGGGCATACCGGGAATGATAGCCAATATGTTCGTACCTAAATTTGAAAATAAAAAGGCGGTGGACGGGATAAGCTTTGATATAGAAAGCGGAGAGATGGTCGGATTCATAGGACCTAACGGGGCCGGTAAATCCACAACCATAAAAATGCTTTCCGGGATCCTCTGCCCCGACAGCGGTTCAATAAGCGTAAATTCTTATGTTCCATACAGGCAGAGAAAGGAATATGTGGCGGGAATAGGAGTGGTTTTCGGCCAGAAATCCCAGCTGCAGTGGGATCTTCCCGTGATAGACAGTTTCGAACTGCTTAAGGCGATATACAGGATACCGGAAGAGATGTATAAAAAGAATCTTAAGCGTTATACGGATATGCTGGATATGGGGGGGTTTATCAACCAGCCTGTAAGACAGCTTTCGCTTGGGCAGAGGATGCGTTCGGATATAGTGGCATCGCTGCTACATTCACCAAAGATCGTATTTTTTGATGAGCCCACCATAGGAGTGGATGTTATAGGTAAAGAAACGATACGCTCATTTATCAGGGAGCTTAATGAAAAGGACAAGATTACGATGATCTTTACCACGCATGATATGCAGGACATTGAGCAGACGTGTAAAAGGATACTGATAATTGATAAGGGATCGCTTTTATATGATGGTTCACTGCAGGAAATAAGGAATAAATACGGGACTACAAGACAGCTGATAGCGGAGTTTAACGAAGATACGGAAGTGACGCCTATAGAGAACGTTATGATAGGTGATCCAAAGGACAGAAAAAGGAGTTTTACTTTTGATAACAGTGTGGTTGATGTGAACGCCCTGATGCATGAGATCCTGGGTAAATACAGTATACGCGATATTACCGTTACGGAACCGGAGATAGAGACTATCATCAGGAAAATATATAACAAAGAGGTATTTGCATGAAGATGACGGCCTATATGGCATTTGCCAAAAAGAGTTTTTTGCAAAAGAGCGCATACCGCATGGAACACTGGATGGGAATACTGAACACACTGATAAGACTTGTGATCTATGTGGAGATATACAGGGCATTGTATGGCGCTCGTGAAGCTGTTGACGGTATCACGATGAGTATGGTGACCACTAATTTTATCTTATCACTTGGAATGGAATCATTCTTTGTGGTGGATGATTTTTATCTGTCATACAGGATAGGTAACGGCAGTATAGCTTCGGAAATGCTCTTGCCTGTAAGCTTTCACGGAAGAATGCTGGCCGACAATCTGGGGACGGCTGCGTTTAAGCTTATCTTTCATTTTATCCCGGCAATGCTGGTGGCGGTATTGTTTATAGGCATTTCCGCTCCGGCCGGTGCCGCTTCGATGGGATTGTTTGTACTGAGTGTATTGTTCGGTTACGGAGTGCTGTGGAGTATCAGCTTTATGTTCCAGATGTTTTCCTTCTGGCTGATAAATGTATGGGCGATCATGACGATAAAAAATGTATTTATCAATGTTTTATCAGGGGCAATGATACCTTTATGGTTCATGCCGGAAAGCGTGAAGAACGTGATAAAGTTTACGCCTTTTGAATCGATCTATTTTACTCCGGTACAGATTTATCTGGGGAAGATAACGGGGCCGGAGATAGCCGGCGGGTTCATTAAACAGATAATATGGATAGTCTGCCTGCTTGGTATCGGGATGATATTATGGCATAAGGGACAGAAAAAACTTGTGGTACAGGGAGGTTGATATGAGGTCGGACGCATTAAAACTGTCTGCGGTATATACAAAGATGATATTCCGCTCGTGGTTTCAGTACAGGGTGGATGCAATATTGAGATCGCTTGCGGTATTCATGAGGGAGGCTACGAGTATCATAGTGATATACTTCACGCTCCTTAAGTTTGACAGCTTAAACGGATGGAATATATATGAAATGCTATTTCTGTTCAGTCTGGTATATGTTACTTACGGGATAATGATCATATTCTTTACGGGACTGCGAGATTTCGGAAAGACGGTAAGGACAGGCGGCTTCGACCGTTATATCTTAAGACCCAGGGGGCTTTTGTTCCAGCTGATATTTGCGAATGCAGACTGGTTTGCCGCTGTAGGTCACGGGTGTCTGGGGATATTGCTCTTTGTTCTTTCGGCTGCAAAGATAGGTGTTGTATGGACGCCGGCAAGAGTTATCTATTATATATTTTCGATCGCAGGAGGAGTTTTGATACAGGGAGCGATCTTTCTTTTCCTGGCAACTCTGAATATATATCTTTTTGAAACGAATGCCCTTAAGGAAGTGTTTTACTGGAACGGCAGGAAGTTTGCGGGATATCCGATCAGTATATTCCATAAGGCCATACAGTTTTGTATGACTTTTGTGGTGCCCTTTGCTTTTGTAAATTATTTCCCTTCACAGTTTTTGCTGCGGAAGGATGATATGGCCATGTATCCTGAAATATTTATGTATATAACCCCGATTGTCGGGATAGTGATGTATTTACTGGCTTATCTGTTCTGGAGGGTTAGCATAAAGTACTATAAGAGCTCCGGGAATTGAAGGATGCCGCATGAAAATCGTTGTGTTTAAGCGCCGGATGATGGTATAATAACAATTGATGATCGTTTCAACCGGTATGCTGTAAAAGCTGTATTGATCATCTGCGTGGGGTGATACACAGAAAGGAACATGATAAAGCTTAAACCGGATAAAATAGGGAAAAGAAAATAGTCCCGCAAAGGGACTATTTATTTTTTTGGGGGATATTTGTCACATATGGATGTTCTAAACAGTTATATAGGGTGTAAGGACAAAACGTACGGATTGAAATTACAAAAGAATAAAACAGTGAGGTGATGTAATGTTTGAAGCAAAAAGGCAGGTGCGCTTCATAGAGACCTGCTACAGACTATACGAACAGAAGATGTATTATGTGGCCTATCGGATACTGAATGACGAGATGCAGGCAGAAGATGCAGTGCAGGAGGCATTTATCAGGCTGATGAAAGCAAAGACAGATTTTGATGATGCGGAATCTACAGAGTGCAAAAAATACATTATAACGGTAATAAAGAATGCCGCGATAGATGCCTATAAAAGGAACCAAAGGTCAAATGAGATCCTGTATTTTACGGACAGTAACGAGGAGATGGAGAATAGCGATACCTGTGATCCTTACGTATCTTCCGAAGTGGAAGAGATGATGGAGGAGCTTCCGGAAAAGTATTATGAGGTGTTTAAGAGTATAGCGGTGGAAGGATACTCCGTAAAGGAGACAGGGCTCAGGTTACGGATCACAGAAGATAATGTACGTAAAAGATATTCAAGAGCGCGTAAGATGCTGAGAGAAATGTATGAAGGGAGAAACAAAAATGCAGAATATAAAGTCATTTGATATAAGTGTGGAAGAATTTGATGTGATCAATGAAGAGCACGTCTTTTCAGACAGATATAATAAAAGAAAAGCTGCTGTTTTAAAGAGCTACAAAGACAGAAAACTGAATAAACATAATGCAGGCGCCCTCAAGGTGGCCGCTGCAGTACTGATCACTTTAATAGTACTGCCATTAGGTGTAAATGCGGCAATGAACGGGGAGCTGTTTAAGAGAATATGGGGGACACAGGGGAAGGAAGATATAGAGCCTCATGTGGAAAGTATGTTAGAGGAATCAAAGGGAACGGAGATAGAAACTGCTTTCCCTAAAGTAGAGTATGAAGATATAGATGAGAGCAAAGCGGAAGAACTGATAGGAAAAAATGTATCATTTACGACAGTGAGTGAGACGATGGGCGATACCACGATAGATGTACTTTCTGTAGTGTATGACGGCAATGCGATCGTGGCAGAATACACCATATCCCGGAAAGGCGGAGTTAACTGTTTTGATTACGGACAGATCCAAAACGAATGCAAAGGTGCTGTGCTCCGCGAAGATATTCCCTTCCGCTTCCACTTTAAGGAAGGCAGCGGAAAGATATATGTTGACCTGGCACGTTCGGATGATGAAAGACTGTACTGCTATGAATATATGGCGGATGAGCATACCATGCTGGGCTCTGCTGCTGCGGAAATGGGTTATGGAGCGATAACGGATCATGTGAGCCTTTGCATAGAAGAGTTTTCTGAACCTATATCAAACTTTATAGATAAGGATGAGGATTATGAAAAATACTTAACGGACAGCAGGGAAATAAGCATTCCTCTTAAAGAAAAGGTGGAGACGAGCAGCCTGGTGGATGCAAACGGAGAAGTACTCGAAGTATCACCTATTTCAATGAAGACCCCTTCAGCATATAAAGGCGGTATGGATGGTACGGTTATTGAGGATGAACTGTTCATATATCATGTGAGCATTAACTATAAGGATGGCAGCAGTTATACGGTACTGGATGAGAATATCCCTCATGACCCGGCACTTGCAGACAGATGTGCGGTTGAAACGGCCAATTACCAGTATATCGTAGGAGGCATAGACGGAGACTTTATCATAATCTTTAACAGACTGGTGGATACCGGTGCTATCGAAAGTATTACAGTGAATGACACTACATATATGTAAGCGAAAAACCACGGGGATCAACGTGATGATTATACCTGTCAGATCTGCGGGATATCCAAACAGTTTCTTGATGATCAGTGGGAGGAGTGATGTCAGCAGTTGATAAAAAAATTGATATTTTGTGCAGATATGGTAAAATATCTGTCGTAGTTTTGCTGATACTGTTTTAGTAAAAAGAAAGTTTGCGGAGGGAAGATTATGAAAAAGAGACTTTTAATGCTCACACTGATCGGTGCACTGGGATGCACTGCACTTACCGCCTGCGGGAAAGCGGATGAACCTTCACCTGCTAATGAAAAGCAGGAAAAGGAGACAGACGGGGACGCGAAAGAAGAAAACAAAGAAAATAAGGAAGAGGAACCTGAAGATCCTGATGTGGATGAACCCATTGAAGTTGACGGAGAGGATTACGATGCGGTTTTTGCACCGCTTCTTGGAGAATGGGTATATGCGGATGATGACATGGATCCCATGTACCTTACGGTTTATTCTGAGAATGGTATGTATTACTACGAACTGGAGGACATGACGATCCTTGGCTCTTCAAAGGGTACGGTTGACCTGTTCAGCGAGGAACATCCGAACGGCGACATATCCCTCTGGTACAGATTCGTAGATGAAGACGGAAATGAGTGGACATCTTTTGCTGTTAATGAGGATGATCCCTATCCTAACGACATTTATTCCGAACAGGACGGTGCCATGCATTTCATGCGTTCCGCTTCCGAAGCACAGTATACGGGAGAGGGCATGGGTGATGTATACGGATATTTCTTTGTAGGGACCTGGGAGTGTGATGGGTACGTAATGGAGATCTTCGATAACGGAAACAACAGTTACTTTGTATCGATAGAAAGCCCTGAGATAAATAATGAAGTCAGGGTATGGGAATATAAATGTGTGTTTGATGAAGAGTATGAATTCCTGTTCAGTGATGATGGCGAGCTTATCGTTCTTGAAATGGAAAACGGTGAAGTCAGCTCAAAGCATTCGGAATACGGCGATGGCTCGGTTAATTTCTACTTTGATAATGGCGGTATAGTCTGGGCTGATCATGAGGATCCTTCACATCAGGATATGGTCTTTGTAAGTGTTTCGGATTGAGACGCTGTTGTAAATGAAGGTTTTTCTGTTCATCCGCAGGGCTGCGTCTCTGCGGATGTTTCAGATTGCGGAGGAATATATGAATGAAAAAGGTCGACGCCCCTAATGGGAAAGTAGAATTTCAATTCTGTATCGAAGTAAATGAGGGTTATAACAGAACCACAAGATCTGTTTATAAGAATGAAGCAGGTGAATATTATCTTGTAGAATCTGAAGAATATCATATCGGATCTGCATATGATTATGTTGATGTTTATTATGCTCTGGAAAAAAGTGAGGCAGAGTATTTTGAGAAGATAGCAGCTGAAAGGGAACAAAGGAAGAAAGAAGAAGCCCTTGAACGTGAAAGGATCGCGCGGGAAGATCAGGAGCGAATGCTGACATCCGGAGGTGACCGGTATTTTTATAAGAAAAAACGAAGCGATACTATCTGGTGGCTAAAGGAGAGCGGAGATGAACATAAATTTTCTTTTGATAAAGAAAGTGTTTTTAATCTTATGACGGACTACCCGGATAAACTCACTACCGGGCAGAAGGAGATATTTGATAAGGAGAATCCTTATTGGGTGAAGCGTCTTCAAAAGATGCATCAGGATGGTACCGTATGAGATCGATACCCGGTTAAGAACAGCGAAAGAGGCGGAGGAGCAGATCATGTATAAATGCGATCTTACAAAGCTAAGTTTATCATTTAATGAATTTCATGATGTTAAAACAGATGATATGCCGGAGTATGGAGAGTTTTGTCTTCTCGAATTAAAAGACGGGCGTTATACCGCTGGACAATGGTATCCGAACAGTGGTGATGCTGAGACTTTAGCCGGGCATTTCGGCCGGGGAACAGCAGATTCGGTTGATGTAAACGAAGTAGCAAAATGGCATTTGCTGAAGAGCTACGATCTGACAGAATGCCTGGAAGATGAAAATGTCCGGCAGATAAATCTGGGGCCCGAAGAAGACGGCGTATACAGTGTAAAGATCGGGGATTTTAAGCCTTTAAAGGAAGGACATCTGCCTGAAAGCGAGCAGTATTGTCTTCTGATACTGACTGACGGAAGGCTGGCGTCCGGGCGATGGGATCAGTTTCCCGATGGTAAAAAAGGTCTTTTTATTTATGCATCGGCCCTGGCCAGTTACAGCATGGACAAAGTGTGGGCATGGACAGCCTTAAGTTCCGATGAAGTATACGAACGGGAAGCAGAACGTTTGAGAGAGAAAAGGCACGAAGAGGAACTTAACATGAATCCTGTTGCAGATCCGGAGAAATTTAAATACGGTACAGATATCAGTGTGTACTACGAAAAAGCGATGGAAAAATTAAGAGAGCTTTATCCATGGGCTACAGTGACACAGATGAAAAGAAGGATGCCCTATGTTATCGTACCCCGTCACGGACAGTATATCTTTGGTATGGATTGCGGAACATTCAGGGGAGAGAAAGAGGTCAGGGAGTGGACCGGCGGCAGTACGGCAGACGAGTTTGTTGATTTCCTGTGTGACTATACGAAAGATACAGTTAAGAATTACAATCCAGAAGAAAAATTTAAATTCGGCATGGACATTCAGATATATCTGGATAAGGCATACGAAAATGTCAAAAAAGATTACCGTTGGCTTGCAAAAAACATGCTTGAGAATTATTGCCAATATTCGATAAAAGAGGTTGACGGTGAATGGGAATTTGTAAAAAGATATGATGAGAATGATGATTTTTCTGTTTACAGTGTTAGCTCGGCGGAAGATTTTATAAAAAAACTGATAAGAGATTATCAGGATGCTGCGCTTAGAGCCAATCCGGTTGTAGATACGTATTCCGCTCCGCTAAAGCCGGTTGATCTGAACGGATGGGGGCTGGAGAAATATGCTTTTTCGAAACTGAAATCAGGTGACTATAAGGTAAATGTTACTGCCGGTGACCGTACTGCAGGAGCCAGCAGGGAGTTTTTCATCACTCCTTACTGCTTTGAGGCGGAGTCTTATGATGAGTTTTTGGACCGTTACCTGGAGATAGTTCCGGGTGGATCCTTCGGGCTCAACAAAGAGGATCTTATCGCTGACGAGAAGCTAAAAACATTCCTCGGATTTGATTAAATTCTCCGGGCAGCAGACCGGTGTTATCAACAGGTCAAATTACCTGTTGATAACTATAAGGGGAATAGTAAAACCACGGGACGGACCCCGTGGTTTTTTT
>JAEEGL014685089.1_pt1 | contig 12280 bp, 11 predicted proteins | sample 9134231 | NCBI WGS metagenome assembly JAEEGL01 (sample SAMN16246548, study PRJNA631951) | gut metagenome | biome: gut microbiome; feature: rumen; material: fiber-attached | host: Bos | place: Iran: Karaj | collected 2018-10 | reverse complement strand
TTTTTTACTCCTTTTAGCTTTGTAAGCCAAAGGGTGATTCCAAAGGCAATGATTGCTATCACCGGAATCAATGTAAAAAATCTCCTGTAATACTGGTCAAACGTGCTGGCCTCATAAATCTTTCCACCGACAAAAACAGTAAGTGGATTGTAGATGAAGACTAATACCAGGGCTGGATACCACAAAAAGGCATATCGCTTTATCTTTTCTTTTTCAATTAATATTATTCCAAGTAGGGCAATGATAAACAACGCAGGAAATACGAAGCCACCCCAATATTCCTTGGTAATATATATTAGAAATTCGTTCCAAACCATCTATACCACCAATTATTCTCTTTGCCACGGGTGAAGTGCTGTGGCCATCCCCCGGCCATATCACTTAACAGCATGGACATTAACGTATAGAAAACATAAATATATAGGCAACCAAACAAGCTTGCCAGCAAATATCTTATTCCATAAAGTCGTCTATGATATATGCACATCACAAACCAGACTCCGAAATCCAAAATAATCAACAATACCAGGGACATTGAACTCAGAGAGCTTATCCCTAACGATACTAACGCCAATGGAGGAAGGTTTTTATTGCTTACCTCTTCCGAATAGGCTGTAAAAAGGTAAACCATAAAAAATGGTATCGCAATTATGGATAAAACTGCCTTCCCCTGCCATATTGCTCCCAAAAGCCTAAAAGTCATGGAATTATGTGAGTAGAGGCCAAACATATAGGTAAATGCCAGTATGTCCATAAAAATCAAACGATTTTCAACGTCCTTGAACATAAGGGTAGACATATAATAAAAGGCGTAATAAGCAACTAGCAAAAGAATAACCGGCATAATGGCATGGCATACTGTAGCAACCTCAAATCCTGAAAGCTTTGCCAGGTAGGCCACATAGGTAGGCCATGCTGTCACTGCTCTCTTGTCTGCAGTAAATGGCATGTCGCCGGTAATGTAATTAGCGTAAGCAATTGTATCTGTGGTGATTGTGTCTTGGCTATTAACCACGTAATCGTAATCATCGTAGGACCACACACCTATTTGATAGCCGTAGGCAAAATATATCTGAATTACAAGGATTATCAAAAAAGCAAATCCATAAAACAGCAAGAACCATTTTTCTTTATTCTGAGCCAACAGATATGTCCTGGCTTTTTCCACCAAATCTTTCACCTGTGATGGTAACGCTTTAATTGTCTGCCAATCCCTTTTTAACCATAACAAGCAAAGCACTGCTATAATCACTGAATAAGAAATACAAAGCGCTGTAAAGCACCCTGTGAAAGGCTCTGTAAAAGTATTCCAATACTGATGCCATTCCAAAACCGAGCATAAAACATAAAAAATTCCTAAGCTGGCAAACCAGCCCACAAAGTATGTAGCCGAAAAACCGTCGTTAGAAAACTTTTTATCATTATATGAAATTAGTCTGCCAACTGCTACAGGCACTAAAGTGAAATGTAGCAGAAAGGCAATTGCTCTAATTATTGTCATTTACTCTCTTTTCCATCAAACATTTAGCGAATTCAAAATCAATTGGATAGTCAATGTCGATAGAATCCTCTCGACTCATAATGTATGCAACAGTATTATCGCAATAGTAAGTCCTTTTGTTCTTTAAAAGCTCATAATCCAGAATATAAATCGCTCCATTAGGAACAATATATGTCTCATTATTCTGGCGATTAGTCATGGTGACTCCCTGACCAAAGCCTGCGTTATGAACTCTGCCCTCCTTATCAAGCTTATGATACCAGCTAGCTGGTACCTCAGCCTCTGCAAAGGAAATAAGAGTGGTAGCTCCGTCCTTTTCGAACTGAGCTAACGCTTCCTCTATATGCTTCTCATTTCTAAGTGGCACTGTTGGAAGAAGTACCATAAATTTATCCAGCTTCTGGTCTGTTACATGCATTACATACTCTGTGGCATGAAGGTAAACATCAATAGCTGAAGCTGTATCTGAAGAAAGCTCTGCAGGTCTAAGAAATGGAACCTCTGCTCCATATTCTTGTGCTACAGTGGCAATTGCCAAATCATCTGTAGTGACGATGACGCGGTCAATGCCCTTAGCCTTTTTTGCCGCCTCAATTGTCCATGCAATCAAAGGCTTACCGCAGATTTCCTTTATATTTTTTCCAGGGACACCCTTGCTGCCCCCACGAGCTGGAATAAAACAAATCAAAATAATATACCTCCTATAAGGCTAACGGGAAAGCTGACCCATATTTGCTCTTTAAAAATCACCCCACTGGAATAACTCATCAGCTTCAATATCGCGCTTCAATTCCTTACCAATTAACATCTCGTAGAACTTAGGTGAAATTGCAGTACCTGGACGCTTGTAATCAAGGTCCTCCTCTGTGAGAATGTGACCAGCCTTAAGGTCATGAGCAGCTACGATTGAGCGCTTGTACTCGCCACGCTGGTGCTCACTTTCGTTTACAACCTTGCGGAAGCTTCCCATCATCTTGTAGCCCTGCTCTGCTGCATCACAGATAATCTTCATTTCCTCTGGGTTAGCCGAAATCTTGTGATCCCAGCCCTTCATGTTCTTGTCCATTGTGAAGTGCTTCTCAATGATGCACACATTCTTTGCAATAGACATAATTGGTGCAACCACGCCAAATGTATGATCAGAATATCCTGTTGGATAACCAAATGCCATGCGGTACATGTCGATGTTGTTAAGATTAACCTGCTCGTCTGCTGGTGGGTAAATAGATACACAATGAAGAACGCAAATCTCCTTACAGCCACCGGCCTCAATAGCAGCGATAGCATTAACTACATCATCCATACCAGTAAGACCAGTAGAGATAACAACAGGTACGCCCTTGCTACCAATGTACTTAAGGAATGGAACGTTCTCAACGTCCATAGAAGCAACCTTGATAAAAGGTACGTGAAGCTCATCAACGAGCAAATCTACGCCAACCTTATCAAAAGGTGTAGATGTAAAGTCAATATCAAGCTCATCACAATAAGCCTTAAGCTCAAAGTGCTGCTCACGTGTAAGGGCATATGCCTCTACAATTGACTCAAGTGTGTAATCTGTTCTGTTTCTATAATCATCTCCAAGGAAGAAATTATCCTCATAATTCTTCTTTGAAAATACATTGCTCTTTGTGAAAGACTGAAGCTTGATGCAATCAGCACCACACTCCTTTGCAGTCTTAATCATTGTCTTTGCAAGCTCCATATCACCATTGTGATTAGCTCCAAGCTCTGCGATAACGTAAGGCTTCTTGCCTCCTGTTACCATATCCTGATAATTAAATCTCATAGGAATCCTCCATAATTATATTGCTCCACCAGTAGCCTTTATGACTCTGGCTTGCATCTATTTTGCTAATATCCAAGGCCTTCAAATCATCATACAGATGCTTAAAGTATGGATAACGTTTTGCCAAGTTCTGATAATGTGTAAGCTTAACCTGATATTCCTGGTCCACATTATGGCTTGTCCCCACCACGTTATTATCGTGTATGCGATAAATCGTAGCAGCATTCCTAACCAGTTTTCCAGGACCAACATCCATAAGTACTCTGCTGAAAAAGTACCAGTCAAACACTGGGCAATCTCCCTCGCTTAGGGATTCAAGAAAGTTCTCACTTATCATTGTAAGATTAATTGCTGTAGTTCCCATTCCAATAAAATTGCTCTGGGAAATAGCTCTTACACTTGTCACTTCCTCAGGCATATCCTCAAGCACAGTTCTGCCATCATCCGTAACTAACTCATTATAGTAGAAAGCGTAGGATTTGTCTAATTCGTACGCCTTTTTATACTCTTCTAATCTGGTGTCCGCAAAGGTGTCATCTGCATCTGAAACCACAAGCAGTTCGTACCCTGCTTCTTTAGCTGCCCTTATCATCTCAATTCTGGTCTGGGCCACTGTACAGTGCTTTGGTTCCAAATCCAAAAACAAGTCAGCCTTTATGGTCAAATCCGATAATTCATCCTTTGAATAATTATCATTTACTATAATCACATCAAAGTCCCCAGCAGTCTGCTTAGACACCGAATTCATCAAATCATTAAAATAGCTCTTTGCCTGTTTATAAATAACTGTTCCAAAAGCAATTTTCATTGTTTCGTTTTCCTTAAAAATATAATATTCCGCTCCAATTCTACCACATTTAAAGGCCCACTTATACCCTAACGCAAAAGAAGACGAGCCAGGCTCGCCTTCCAAATTAATCCTATTTATTTGTGTTCTTCTAATTTAAGCTTAACTGCAACAAATCCCTCAGCATACTGGCAGTGGTTTCCATAACCCCAAATCTTGTTACGCTCGATATTTGTCTCAAACAAATTACCCTGTCTGTTGTGAGCTGCCTCATAGCACTGAAGAGCTGCACGCTTCTTCTCTACATAATCAGAAACATCAACGAATACGTTTGGATAGAATGACTCTCCAATGATGTAAGGGTTTGACTGGAACATCAGAAGGTTGTCACAATGTCTGGCAGCTGTGTAGCAAATCTGGTGTGCAGCCAAGTGATCTGTGTTGTAGTCCTCCTTGAAATGGAAAATACAGGTATCAATATCATACTTAGAAATGATAGTCTCAAGTGCCTGCATAGCCTGCTGCGTGTACTCAAGGTTGCCATACTTTGCTGCTGGGAACTCAAGCTCCTTAACGCCGAGAGCTTTGCAAGCATTTGCACTGTTCTCACGGCCTGTCTCTGTCTTAATGTCCAAATCCATCAGATCTGACTTTACTTCTGTATCTGTTAAAGTGATTTTGTAAACATTTTTACCCATAGCAATGTATTTTGCCATAGTTCCGCCGGCACCCAATTCTGCATCATCGAAATGTGCGCCAATTACTAATATATTATTCATAGTCTTCCTCCTTCAAAACATAGAAGCTCGTATATATCTTTTAATCAATATTGACCTTAGCCTGTATCCATTTAAAAGTCAATAGTGCCTATTGCTATCTTTTTCTCAAAAAGCCAATCATTCATGCTAGAACTTTACTTCACCCTCATGCTTCATAAGCGTAGCTGAGATTACTCCATCAAGAGCAGTTATTTGATCAACAAGCTTGCTACCCTCTTTGGTTCTCACCTCAATAATGAGTGTTGTTGAGCCCTTTGTAGCACTCTTAGAATCAACCTTGAAGCCTGAAGCCTGCTCCTCAACAACTGTCATTGCTTTCTTCTCTACCTCAGAATTTTCAACCTTTAACACTAAAAGCTCTGGTGAGGATACTGCTGGGATAAGGTTAAGAATAAGAATTCCCACAGTAACAATTATTGCCATAATAATGCCGAGCTTAAATAAGCCTGCGCCCACAACTATTCCCGATCCTATGGACCAAAACAAAAACAGCAAATCCATCGGCTCCTTAATAGCTGTTCTAAATCTTACAATAGATAAAGCACCAACCATACCTAAAGAAATGACAATAGTGGATTGCATTGCCAAAATAATACCTGCTGTCACCACTGAAATAATCGCCATAGAAACAGCATAATTTTTGTTGTAGAAGGTACTTCTGGTGGCGAGCCTGTATACATAAAAAATGTAAAGTGCGATTAAGAAGGTCTCAACCAGCACTACGGCTATATATGATGCAGACATATCTGCTGCTGCAAATCCCTCTAAAACTGATTTTTTAATTACGTCTGTAAAACTCATTTTATTGAAAGTTCCTCTCTAACGATTGCGTATTTTGAAAAGGATTGTCTGTGCAAGCTATTTATATCTACCAGCTGTAAAATATGTCTCGGTAGAAATTCATCATATTTTACCTCTAGAATATGCCAGCCCGGCTCCATTACTGGAAGTGCAAACTCCTCCGTCGTATCGAGAAAGCGACTCACATCATTACTTCCTCTCAAATTTGTATCGAAGGTAATTCTAACATTTCCCGCAGGTTCGATAAAGGCACATCTGTCGTATTCAACTATGCACTTTGGCTTCATTCCTGATGTAAGAGCTGAAGTCAAGAGCTCTGTAGTCAGCTTTCCATTGGCCACGTCAGCATCTCCTGCCATATAGGACCTTACCTGGTCCACTGACAGGCTCTCAGACTCCTTTTTAGTCATTCCTCGGAGCTTGTACTTTTTCTCCAAATTAATATAATCCATGTTCTTTTGATAAAAGCGTATACGATACTTAAATCTGTTATCCGTACCCGCCAAATTTTCATTTAAGCATTTATCAAATAAATCATCAAAATACAGGCTTCTTATGGTGTAAAATTCAGACCTGTGATGCTCATCCATATCCATAAATGGCATCAGCCTGTACTTCAGCTTCTCTAGTGTTATATCGGGAACTAGAAATTTTAACTCGTGGCGATATTCCAATGTTCACCTCTCAATTATCGTTGTTAAAATAATCTATATCGATATAATATTGATATAGTTGGTATTTACCACTATTACATCATAATAATCTTTATTTAGAAAGGCAAACTTTTTCGATTTCATGAAACCGATTACTGACTACCTGTATTTCAAACTCAATCATCGCACACGCTCTCTCATACTAATTGGCTTACTGGTTCTGGTTTGCACTTTCTTCATTGTCACTTTCTCAAGAACTCAACCTGAATATACCATTTCCAGAATTTTCATAAATGAAGACCGTTTCAACTCCTTAACAAAATACAATATCGCGGAGGAGACTCCTATCACTACCGAGCTATATATTGAGGATGAAAAGCTCATATATGACGTTGTGGACAATTGCTTCTATTTTTCATATACCGAAGGGGATGATTTTGGAAAACAGACCCTTTACGTCGACACTCAAAACTATTCCCACAAGGAAGCTCTTTTAGGAAATTATATTCATGCAGCAATTTTAAATAATGAAAACCCAAAGCTCGTTCTTTACACTAAGGACCGTATCAGTGTTTCAGATTTCGTAATCACCACTTTACCGATTATAAACATCAATATCTCAGCTGAAACAGTTGAGGAGCTGAAGTTAGATGAAACCTACAATATAGAAGAATATGCTCCTGGAGCAATGACCCTGTACGACAATCGTACAGATTTCGATTTAGCTAAACGCACCATTACTTCTGACATAAAAATTCACCGTCGAGGTGGCACCACCATTGACTTTCCTCAAAAAAGCTATCGTGTCACATTGCTTGACTCCACAGATAACTTTGGCAAAACAAAAAAGACAAATCTCCTAGGTCTTCGCGAGGATGACGACTGGATTCTCTATTCAGCTTATTCAGATTATGAAAAAATAAGAACGCCATTCTCAATGAATCTTTGGAAGGAAATGTCTTCGGGAAATAATGAATGGGGCGCATCAGTTTCTAACGAATACAAATATATAGAGCTTTTTTTCAATGGCCGTTATCACGGGCTTTATGCCTTGACCTACCCACTGGATAATAAATCATTTTCAATTGGAGAGGGTGAGACTCTTTTCAAAAAATCTGACTGGTCAGAGACAGAGTACTCCCTGGATTTAGAACCATTTGAGGATGATACGGATTTACTGTGGCTTCCCGGTTATACTGTGAAAGAAGGCTCTGATGTAAGCTATTCCATTCTTCATCAGCTATACTACAATATGGTTTACTCTCCGGACCCAGGCACCATTAGAGAAAGTATTGATATAGATAATTCCATCGACCTATGGCTCTTTTACAAGATTACCCAGGCTGTGGACAACGTCTATGGAACAGGAGTAAAAAACCTCTTTACTGCAACCAAACTATCCGACAGTGGAGACGAGGGCTACAAGCTTCTCTTTGCCCCTTGGGATATGGATCAGACCTGGGGTAACCGATATGTTGATGGCGAGGGTCGTCACGGAATCAGCTCATATTACAATCCTGTAGATTATGATTTGCCTATGGATTGGGGTACAGTTCCATTCCTTATGGCTGCTGGTGATACAGAGATTGTCCAGGAAATAAAAGACAGATATCATCAACTGAGAGAAACCATTTTATCCGATGCCAGCCTTTCCGAGGACATCGCTAAATATGAGTCAGACATATATGCCTCCGGTGCTTTTCAGCGCACCATTAATCGCTGGCCAGATGGCAACTACTACGACCCGCAGGTTAAGCTGGACGGCTTTGAAAATTATGTTTTAGCTCGCATGAAATATATGGACACCTATATTGATTCTCTTCAATAAAATAGCTTCCCTATGAACGCATCATAGGGAAGCCTTTTTTTATTTCAAATATTCATCCATCTCATCCATGAGAGTCTTTTTATCAAAATGATTCTTGTTATACTCCAGGGCATTCTGACCCATTTCTGTGATTCTTTCAGGAGTCAGCTTACTCATAGTAACAATGCTTACTGCCAGCTCTTCTGCATCACCGATGCTTGAACATAGACCACAATCTGCCTCCTTAATAATTCGGGCAGTCTCGCCTTTTGCGGAAGCAATAATTGGCATAGCACAAGCCATATAAGACTGAAGCTTTGCTGGAATTGTTTTTGCAAAAAGCTCGTCATCTGCAAAGGAAATAAATGCTGCGTCTCCCTTTGCCAAAAGACCTGGAACCTCCTTAGGCTGAACTCGTCCTACAAATTCAAACATATCCCAGACACCATTTGCGGTAATTGATTCCTCAAATGATTTCCTTGCTCGACCATCACCTACTATGGTGAAGCGAATATTCTTTATGCCCTGCTCACGAATTATTTTTGCAGCCAAAGGCAATATCTCAAGGCCCTGAGCCTGACCTATATTTCCAGTGAATATTACATTGAAGCCTTCATGCTTCTCTTTTGACATAGGCTGGTAAAATTCTTCTGCATACTGAGGCCAAAAGCTTACCTTTTCGTGTTCTGCTGGGTCTACGTATTTACGAATTGCATCCACAAAGCTAGGGCTGGTGCCCCAAATATGTGTACAGCCTCTATAAATAAATCGTACCATTCGCCCTATCGGTCTGATGACAATTGGAGAGTGAATACCTGTAATCATCTCTAAATTCTCTGGCCAAAGATCCTGTACATAAAGATAGCAAGGAATATTGTGTCTTTTTGCAAATCTTACACCAACCTTACACTGGTGCATTGGAGATGTCTCAAACATGAACACCTCATCTGCTTTTATTTTTGAAAACAATTGCCACCAAAATCCAAAAAATGGGAAGCTGTAGTAATTCAATATCAGTCCAAGCTTTGTATGTCCTGGAGCTATAAGTGGAATTCTGTAGATATCTACCCCATTATAGGTTTCCTTTGTATTCTTGAACCAGCTATATCCTGGATAAAATTTCCCTGTAGGGTAATTAGGTGTGCCAGTAACAGCAGTGACTTTATAGCCACGCTTTACCCATTCAAAAGCCATGTCATTTATCCTAAAATTTTCTGGATAAAAATGCTGGCAAACTATTAAAATATGTTTCTTTTCCAAATATTATCTCCCGCTCGTTTAAAATTTAAGCACTGTCTTTGCAGGCACGCCTACCACCTCGCAGCGTCCTTTTGTATTTTTAATCACGCAGGAGCCAGCCCAGATATGGGTTTCGTCTCCAATTTTCTTGCCCTGGACAATCTGTGCTCCCGTGCCCACCTCTATAAGATTTCCAAGAGTACATGCTCCTGAAATGTTTGCATTAGGATTCAGTGTATTATAATCACCCATAACGCTGTCATGGGCTACTGTACAATTGAAATTAATAAGGTTCTGATTACCTATTTTTACATCTATGGTAAGTGTGGCACCAGCGCATATTACATTTCCTTCCCCCATAGTAACCTTATCTGAAATAACCGCTGTAGGATCAATAAGATTTGGGAAATGCACCTTTGGATTTTTCTTGTAAAGCTCATATAAGAACTTTCTCTTTTCCATGGAACCCATGGCAATGACCACATCCAAGTCCTCGGTGGTTTCAGTAATATAACTGTCATCGCCAATAACCTCTTCCCCTGGCTCAACATCTATATAACCTAGTATGTTCCAAGTAGGTGTAACCGCGTTAATACGTTCTATCAGCCATTTTGTTTCTTTACCAGCACCGCCAGTGCCAGCTATAACTATATTTCGCATATATTTTCCTCATATTATTTTAGACTATCACGTCAATATTATAGCAGATATACAGAAAAGGCAAGGTATTGCCACTTTCACTGTGAATAGGAACATTGCATTCAAAAGCAAATAAAATGAGCTGCCTCCCGACTCCATTCAGAAATCGAAAAGCAGCTCTTAAGCAGATATTGATTTAGTCATTATTAAGTTCCTTTCTGAATTCAGCCTCAAGGTCTATCCTATCACGTCAGCTAATCTGGCCTGCTGTCAAATCAGCCACCGGAGAATTGAAGTTCTTTTTTTGAAGCTGCAATTCTTTTGTTTTATATCTTTTATATCGGCTAGGCAGTTATTTCCTTAACCCCTTCCAAATCTTTTCTCGTTTTTTATAACAATTTAACAAAAAATGCAGGCACATATTGTACCTGCATTAAAATCAATTCTTATTCTGCCTGAGCAACAGCATCTGTCTTTTTCTCTGGTGCAATCTTGCCATCAGCAAGGCGCTTCTCATAACGAGTGTAAATAATCCAGGCAGCTAATCCGAATACTACTGGACCACTGAGTGACCAGAATGTAGTCTTGATATCGCCATCAAGTGCTGGCTGGATAATAGCAAATGCGTTTGCAAAGAAAAGTGTCAATGTAACAACATATCCCCAGATATTTGCAGACTTCTGAGACTTGAATACAACGAAGCTTCTGTCAATTCCATTTAACTTCTTGAACTTAGGGAAAGCAAATGAAATGAACATATATGGTACTGTCATACCAACGTTAACCATTGCCGTAAGAATAACGAAGAACTGCTGCATTGTGTCACCACCAAATGAAACCATGAGAACCATTACACAAACGATAGCACACTGAATCCACATAGCATTCTTAGGCATACCATCCTCTGCAATCTCTCCCATCTTTCCAGGCCACACTTCCTTAGCAGTTCCTTCAATCAACTGCTTTAATGGTGAGTAAACAAGTGTAAACATAGCTCCCATAAGAGCAAGAAGCATGATAAGTGCATAAACACGGGCGAAGCCATGTGCAAGAGCAACCTGAGTAGCCTGTGTAGCACCAAAGGCTTTACCAAACTCGGCTGCAAAGTTTGACATGATTACATAAGAAACATTTCCAAGAGTGATACTGTCACTTCCAAGAATCTCGCTGTAATTTGTAAATGAACCTACAAGCATAATAAGGAGTGCATATCCAACAACGATAACCATTGCTGCAATTACGATTCCCTTAGGGAAATTCTTCTTAGGATTCTCAGTCTTATCAACGAGACCACCAACTGCCTCGATTCCGCCGTATGCAAAAAGTGCATACACAATGAATGACAGAATCATGATAGGACTTCCCTGATATGCTACGTTAAGTGGAGTCTTAAGTGACTCAATCCCCATAAATGGCTGCTGGAGCTGACCACCACGTGCAATAATCATAACGATTGAGCCAACTACTACCATGATGTTGATTGTAAGAACTGCAGTACCACCTACTGATGTAACAGCACTAATCTTGTCGATTCCCTTTGAATCAAAATATGTAATCACAATGAAGAAGATTACTGCCATGATACCAAGGAGTCTTGAACCTGATAAAAAGCTTGAGCCAAAAAGTGACCAGCTTGAAGTACAATCCTCTCCAAAGATTATGTTTGATACTGGTACCCAAATACCTGAAGAAACATTTACCATCCAGAGTACATATGATGTGTACCACATAAATGTTCCAATGAATGCATACTTAGGACCTACCGACTTACACATCCATGAATACATACCGCCTGTCTCGTTACGGAATGCAGAACCGAACTCTGCTACCATAAATGCAAATGGTACAAAGAATAAAATACCTGCAATAACAAACCAAGGAATGGCTGCATAGCCCATTAAATAAAATGATCTTGGAATGTTGTTAAATCCATAAACTGATGTAAAAATCATCAGTATAAGGGACATTAATCCCAACTTCTTTTCTTCTTTCATTACTATACTTCCTCAAAACCAAAATTTATTCTACGTTTAATTATCTATAAGCGCAGCGTTGTAAATTATAGCACCATCTTTTGGTTTTCTCTATATTTTTCAGTCTATAGAACACAGGAAATACAATGCATTAGCACTTTAAACTTTAAAACTTTAAAGTAAAGAAAAGAGCCCATCATAACCGATGGGCTCTCAAATTAACACGTTTTCTTTTAATTAGTATAACTTTGCACCAGCTGGGATGTGGTTATCAATCATAAGAAGGTGAAGCTCTTCTTCATCTGAATCCTT
>JAEEGL014381407.1_pt1 | contig 12280 bp, 12 predicted proteins | sample 9134231 | NCBI WGS metagenome assembly JAEEGL01 (sample SAMN16246548, study PRJNA631951) | gut metagenome | biome: gut microbiome; feature: rumen; material: fiber-attached | host: Bos | place: Iran: Karaj | collected 2018-10 | reverse complement strand
CTCGACAACGCGATAACGACAATCGCCTAAGAACTGCATCCTGACCTTTCTGTCTGGCAGATAGGTAATCTCGACATACACGCCTGCCTGCAAATCAGCAGAACGGACTTCATCGTCAGATGCATCGAAGTCAGAATTTCCGTTATCTTCTATCTTAGAGAGTTCAGCCCAGTGGGCATAACCCAAATAACGGGCAATGGCATCGAGGGTCGTGGTATGGGGACTTCTCTCGTCCTGGGCAAAGCCCACAAGGCGTTTAAGCGTAGTGGCGCCAATATGGACGCCTGTCTTACTCTCGATGTCGAGCGACAGGAATTCACAGTCTGACGGCAGTCGCAAATCACTGCCTGATTTCGCTTTCAGCAGTTGGATTACATGAAATGACAGTCGCATATTCGTCTATGATGATGGCAGGACAGATTGTAGACAGAGAGGTAACAACGGGCTTTACTGATCGGGATTCTCGACGAAGCCCTGATACTCTGGAGCGAGGGACGACATGACGGAGTCGTAAGCCTGATTCATGGTGGCCTGGACGTTCTGCAGGCCCTGACCGATGGGATAGACGGGCTGGTGGATGGTCAGCGACAGGGGATGCCAGTTGGCGAAATGCCAGTCTCGCATACGGGGCATCACATCGAAGGAGCCATTGATGGTCAGTGGAACCACGGGCAGCTGCAACTCGTCGGCCAAGGCAAACGCACCTTTACGGAAGGCTCCCATGTGGCCTGTAAATGAACGGGCTCCTTCAGGGAACACGACAACAGACAGATTACCTGACTCCAGAATCTGGCGGGCAGTCTTATATGTCTTGCGCACGGCCCCCACCCCACGCTTATCGACCATAATCTGGTGGGACTTGCGGCAAGCATAGCCCACAAACGGAATCTTCTGTATCTGGTACTTCATCATCCACTTGAAGTTACGTCCCAAGTAGCCATAGATCAGAAAGATGTCGAAAGCTCCCTGGTGGTTGGACACGAAGACATACGACTGGTTTGGTTCCAGATGCTGCCGTCCTTCCACCTTGACAGGCAGGAGGAAAACACGGGTAATGGTACGAGCCCACCAACGACCTGGATAATAGCCCCAAAAATGGCCATTGCCTATCGTACAGCCAAGGCCAACAAGGAAGGCTGTCCAGATGGTCATGATAATGGTGACAGGAATAGCAATAAACAACTGATAGATGCAATAAAGTAGCCTCTTCATTTCTTACCCCTATTTAAACTGACTACGCCTTTCACTTTTTACGCTTCAACGTAATGACAACTATCTCGCCAGGCATGTTCATTCTGAATGGAATCAACGCACCAACACCTGTAGAGACAAACAGGGCGCGATTGCCTTCGTAGGCGCTGCCACCCCACACGTCATAGGTAAACGAGGCCGGCGACCATCCTAAGAAGGAGAACTGTCCGCCATGCGTATGTCCGCTCAGCGTCAGCTGGGCATGACACTCAGGCAGAACCTTCTCGCGCCAGGCCGTCGGGTCGTGCTGTAACATAATCACGAACGACGATGCATCAACCCCCTGCATGGTTTTCTTGACATCGCCCTGACGGGGCATACGCTTCAATGTACCCCAGTTTTCCATACCGGCAATGACAATAGAGTCGCTGTCGCGTCGCACCACCCGATGCTCGTTCAGCAGCAAATCCCATCCCAACTGCTTTTCAAACTGTATGGTCTGGCGGATACACTCAGCCTTTTCCGACTCTTCCATATCCATATAGATGGGATAGTCGTGATTGCCCAAAATGCTGTAAATACCGTCTTTGGCCTTCAACTTCCTCAGGATGGAGGCTTGCGGCTTCAACTCGTCAGGATGCAGATTCTCCAGGTCGCCCGTGAAGATAATGGCATCAGCATGCTGGGCATTGATGCTGTCGACAGCCTTTTGCAGGAGCCACTGGCGCGAACCAGTATAGGTGCCGACATGGGCATCGCTGAACTGGACAATGCGATAACCGTCGAAGGCTTCAGGCAGGTCCTCGGACACATATTCGAACTGGCGAACCTCCAAGGACTCGAAACCAACAAAATAGCCATAGGCCACAGCTGCCCATATAAGTAAGGTACACGCAAGTGCAGCCTGGCGCCAAATCTTGCGGGGAGCCAGCCAGCGGCATAACAAAATAAACACTAACGGGGCTACAACAAGTCCCATGATGAAGAAAAACGGAATGGCGTAACGTGCTATCATTGTCTTAATCGTTTTTGTTTATTCAAATAATCATCTTTTTTTAGTCTACAGGTTTGAAGAGAGAAACTTCCGCATGACCTCGACAGGCAGTCCGCGCCGACGGGAATAGTCAGCAAGCTGGTCTTCGCCAATCTTTCCCAGCGAGAAGTATCGGGCCTTTGCGTTAGCAATCATGAAGCCGCTGACACTGGCATGGGGTTTCATGGCACCGCTCTCCGTAAGACGGATGCCTATCTGCTTCATGTCTATCAGCTCGTCGATGACGAAGTTCATACTAGTATCGGGCAGCGAGGGGTAACCCACGGCAGGACGGATGCCCTGAAACTTTTCCTGATGCAGCTCCTGCATCGTCAGGTTTTCATCTGGAGCATAGCCCCAATAGGTTTTCCGCACCTCCTCGTGCATCTTTTCTGCCGTTGCCTCTGCCAAGCGGTCTGCCAACAGCTGCACCATCATCTTCTCGTAGGCATCGTGGTCGAAGTCTGTCTCCAGGCCCATATCCACTGATGTGGCAAAAATGCCTATCTTGTCTTTCGCCGGACGGATAAAGTCGGCCAGACAAAGAAATTGGCTGTCGGGCTGCTGCTGTCGAAGAAAAGGCAGTAGACAACCGTCTGCCAGCACATCGTCACCGTCACTATAGGCTTCGGCTAAGACAAAGAGCGCATGGGTGGCATATTTCCCCTGAAGCCGTTCCAATGTGCGCTCTGCCTCCTGACATAGCTGTTGTTTCTCAGCCTCTGGCTTATTGTGCATGCCCCAGGCATAGAAGAAATAGTCCCAGTTGACATACGGGGCAACATCGCTGATGTCGTAGTCAATCTTCATGGTGAAAAGCAATTTCCTCACCAAGCGTCCCTGGCACGACAGAGCCATTGGCATACACCGTTCGGCCATTGCAGAGCGTACGCACCACTTGCCAACGGTATTCATGTCCCTCCATCGGACTCCATCCGCACTTGCTCTCTATCACGTCCTGAGTTACTGTCCAGCGACTATCCGGACGTACTATGGTGATGTCAGCACGATAGCCTTTGCGCAGGAATCCACGTTTCTGGATGCCAAACAGACAGGCTGGCTGATGACACATCAGTTCCACCAGACGCTCCAAGGTCAAAACCTTTTCTTCTACCAGTTCCAACATGGTTACCAGCGAGAACTGGATCATGGGCATGCCGGAAGCGGCCTTCGCACAGCCGCCCTGTTTCTGCTCCAGCAGATGAGGGGCATGGTCTGTGCCTATGACAGCTATTCTGCCATCGTTCAGAGCCTGGCGCAGCAGGAACTGGTCGACAGGGGTCTTGATGGCAGGATTCACCTTGATTTTCGCCCCAAGACGTTCATGGTCGAGCTGGGTAAAATACAAATGTCCCACCGTCGCCTCGGCAGTTATCTTTGTCGTCATGGTGTCGCGACACACGGCGCAGGGCTTTATCAGTTCCAGCTCCTCTGCTGTCGAGACATGGGCGACATGCAGTCGCGTTCCGTACTTTTCTGCCAGTTCTACGGCTTTACGGGTCGAGGCCAGACAAGCCTCTTCACTCCGAATCATGGCATGCAGGCTGACGGGAGGATCTTCACCCCACGCCTCCTTGGCTGATGCCATATTATGATTGATGATGCCGGTATCCTCACAATGTACCATCAGGGGCAACTTGCAATTCTTGAAGATGCGCTCCAATGCCTGCTGCTTGTCCACCAGCATATTGCCTGTTGACGAACCCATAAAAAGCTTGATGCCTGGTATGCGGCTACCATCCAATAGCTGGAAAGTATCGGCATTGTCGTTCGTAGCCCCATAAAAGAAGGAGTAGTTGACGTGGCTATGCTGGCGTGCCCGTTCGAACTTGTCGTCGAGGGCTGCAAGCGTGGTGGTTTGCGGCACACAATTAGGCATGTCAAAATAGGATGTCACCCCACCGGCTGCCGCTGCACGGCTTTCACTCTCGATGTCAGCCTTCTGGGTCAACCCTGGCTCACGGAAATGCACATGGTCGTCAATCACGCCTGGCAACACATAACATCCCGATGCATCAACGACTTCGTCAAAGTCGGAGGCATCGGGTGATGATTGATGCAGGATTTCTATGATATCACCATCTTCGATGGCTATCGAGCCCTCGAAAGTATGGCCTTCATTAACGATATGTCCTCCCCTGATGAGTGTTTTCATTTCTTTGGAACATTCATAAGCGGAGCAGAAGCCTGTATGGTATCGGCAACAGGTGTAACGGGATCGCTCAGGCCGTTCATGCGCTGTTCGTTTTCCTGTGCCATCTGATAATACTCTTTCACGAAGGGGTCATTCTTAAAGGCTTTGGTGGCCTTCGACATGATATACTCTATCTGCGGGGTCAGAATAGGATAGCGATACTGGCTGGTAATCATCATGAAGACACCAGGACCCAGCACATTGTCAAAATTGGCCTCGATAAACTTTGTCACCAGTTCATCCTCGGCAGCGGATATCTGCGCAGCCTCAACATTCAGCTGCTCAGCAATGGTCTGCTCGTCTATTCCCTCCAGTATCATCTGGTTCTGCTTATGTCCCAGCTCGTTCATCTGGTTGATCAGCTGGTTGTGCTTGTCTATAAACTTATAAAGGCTGTCGTTCAGCGGAGTGCCGCCTACACTGGGGCCGGCAGGACCAATCTTGACCGTTATCTCACCTTCCTCCAACACGACGGGCATAATGCTCTCATCGTCCATAAAGAGGTTGGCCATACGTATGGAGTCCAACAGTCCCGCAAAATGGAACTCGCCGTGTACCACTTCGCAAGAGTCGATGTTTTTTACTGTTCCTGACTTGAGTGCTTTTAGGTAAAGTTTACTTCCGTCAAGTGCCGTTACCGATGAAGAACCAGTCACATTATAGGAACTGGCACACGAGGCAAGCAAAGCCAACATAACGGATGCGTAAAGAATCTTGTTCATAGACAATTCTTATAGTTTTTCTTAATTCAACGGCAAATGTACTACGTTCTATCGAAATAAGAAAAAATATTTGCTCATTTTAAAACATTTGCGCAATTATTTAGCGTTTTTTTGCGTGTTTCTCCAATTCATTGGCTATTCTGTGGCTTGTATAGAGCTGTAAGATGGCTGCAACAAGGAGCACCACAATCCAGTTGTTATGTACATATTTTACATACGACAGATAGTTCAGGCCAAAGAAATTACTCTGGTTGGCGAACATCAGGAGGGCAGCCAACAGGAACAGGCCGTCACTCAATAGCATCATGTGGCGCAGACGACGCACCGTCAAGTTGTCACCTTCGTAGCGCTGACGCATCTGCATGGCTACAAACATCAACGCGCCTGGGGCAAAAACATAAGGAGCCCACGCCTGCAAAAAAAGGCTGGCACCGGAACCTACCACCATCAGCAGTCCGCCAACCAGCATCACCCATGTCTCCACATTACTCAACTGTCTCATCTGCCATTGCGTTTTCCTGATCGTCACTGAGCATGAAAATGTCTTCGCCGTCCGCTTTCATGAAATAACGTTCACGGGCTATCTTTTCTATCTCCTTCGGATTGCTGTCCAACAGCTTAATCCTGGCATTGTTACGCTGATGCTGGTCCAGATATTTGGCAATTTCCGATTCCAGCTCACCGATTTTCTGCTTGTTCTGGTAATGGTGCCAAACACTGTTCTCGTCGACGAAGCCTATCAGGGCGATGGCAATGGCGCTAACCAACACATACTTCAATGCCTTAATACGGCAGATGAAAGACCATATCGTTTTCAGTTTCTTCATCATTATTTTTGTATTTCGTTTGCAAAGATACGATTTTTTTTCTAACTTTGCAGACACATTTAAAAAAAATTATGGAAGAATATATTGTTTCTGCGCGAAAATACCGTCCCACCTCGTTCGACACCGTTGTGGGGCAACAGGCGCTGACAACCACGCTGAAGAATGCCGTCAAAAGTGGCAAGCTGGCACATGCCTATCTCTTCTGCGGACCACGTGGCGTCGGCAAGACCACCTGTGCCCGTATCTTCGCCAAAGCTATCAATTGCCTGACGCCCACCGCCGACGGCGAGGCCTGTGAACATTGCGAGAGCTGTCAGGCTTTCAATGAGCAACGCTCTTTCAACATTTTTGAGCTTGATGCTGCCTCCAACAATTCCGTGGAGCACATCAAGACCTTGATGGAGCAGACACGCATACCGCCACAGGTAGGCAAGTACAAGGTGTTTATCATTGACGAGGTGCATATGCTGTCGACGGCAGCATTCAACGCCTTCCTGAAGACGCTGGAAGAGCCACCCGCACACGTCATCTTCATCTTGGCCACCACCGAGAAACACAAGATTCTGCCCACCATCCTCAGCCGCTGCCAGATTTACGATTTCGAGCGTATGACCGTACGCAACACCATTGAGCACCTCAAGTCCGTGGCCGACAAAGAAGGCATCACCTACGAGGAAGAGGCTTTGGCCGTCATTGCCGAAAAAGCTGACGGCGGCATGCGCGATGCACTCTCCATATTCGACCAGGCGGCATCGTTCTGTCAAGGTAACATCACCTACCAGAAAGTCATAGAAGACCTGAACGTGCTCGACACGGAAAACTATTTCCAGATTCTGGATCTCTCGGTCGACAACAAGGTGAGTGACATCATGGTACTGCTCAACAGCATCATCAACAAAGGCTTTGATGCCGGTCTGCTTATCCAGGGACTGGCCAAGCATGCCCGCAATGTTCTCATGGCCAAAGATGCTCAGACACTGCCCCTGCTCGAAGTCAGTGACCAGCAACGGGAACGATACCAGCAACAGGCTAAACGCTGCGAAACCCACATGCTCTATGAAGCCCTGCGAATGATGAACCAGTGTGACATCCAGTATCGGCAGTCATCCAACAAACGGCTGCTGGTGGAACTGACTCTCATCGAAATCGCACAAATCACACAGCCCGACGAGGGGCCTGCCAGTGGGCGTAAGCCCAGAAGATTAAAATCCCTGTTTAAGCATTTGGTGCAACAGCCGCAGCCAAAGAATGCAGCCCCGCAGGTAGCTGCTGCTGAGACTGTTACACCAGCCCCAAGTGTTGCCAACACATCGTCAACAAGCCCTAAGCCCAGCCAGACGGACATCGTCAGCAAGCCTACCCCACCCGCCAGGCCATCTGCCACTCCCAAACTCAAGAGTGCCATCAGCTTTTCCTGGAACAATCTGCGTAGCATGTCCAAGAAAAAGTCTGCGATCATTACTGATGACGCCAAGGGCAGCGGAAACGGCCAAGAAGAACAAAGCCATTTCGAACAGCATGAGCTGGAGCTGGAATGGATTTCCATGTGCAACCGTATGCCACAGCAGCTTAGCGGTATTGCTACCCGTATGAAAAACATGAGTCCAACCATTCTCGACTTCCCTGCCATTGAAGTCGTCGTGGAAAACCAGATTGCCATGGAACAGATGGAGAACATTAAGGGCAGCATTGTCAACACGCTAAAACTCCATCTGCACAACAATGCCATCACCCTCACCTTGCGTCTGGCAGAACATCAGGAACAAGAGAAGGTTCTCACCCGTCGCGAACAGTACGAACTGATGGAAAAAGAAAATCCCTCAGTCGCAAAACTGAGGAATCTCTTGAATCTTGAACTGGCTTGACACCTTACGTCTGCCATTTCTCGCCTTGTATCATATCAGCGTCATTCCCAACTCCTTACACTCCTGACGCATGTCGTCAGGCCATATGGAAGCCTGGATTTCACCAATGTGTCCTTTATGTAACAGTACCATGCAGAGACGGCTCTGACCAATACCGCCACCAATAGAAAGCGGTAACTGACCGTTGAGCAGTTTCTGGTGGAAATAAAGTTGCTCACGTTCCTCCATACCCTCCAGTTTCAGCTGACGCAACAGCGATTCCTTGTCAACACGGATACCCATGGATGACAATTCGAACGAACGGCCTAATACCGGATACCAGATTAGGATGTCACCATTCAGGCCAGGCTTTCCGTTCTCGCCCATCGTCGACCAGTCGTCATAGTCAGGGGCACGTCCGTCATGCTTCTCGCCATTCGACAACTTGCCACCTATACCTATTATAAATACTGCTCCATATTTCTCACAGATGGCATCCTCACGCTCCTTTGGTGTCTTGTCAGGATACATCTGCAACAAATCCTCAGCATGTATAAAGGTGATGCTCTCAGGAAGGAAAGGCTTTATCTGCGGATAAGTCTCACATGTCAAGTATTCCGTACGACGGATGGCTGCATAGATACGCTCCACAACATTCTTCAAATAAGCTATGGTGCGCTGGTCTTTCGTTATCACAGCCTCCCAGTCCCACTGGTCAACATACAACGAGTGCAGGTTGTCCAACTCCTCGTCAGCACGAATGGCATTCATGTCGGTATAAATACCATAGCCAGGCTCTATCTTGTATTCTGCCAAAGACAGACGCTTCCATTTGGCCAGCGAATGAACCACCTCGGCACAGGCATCATTCAAGTCCTTGATGGGAAACGTCACAGCACGTTCCACTCCGTTCAAATCATCATTGATTCCTAATCCTTTCAAGACGAACAACGGAGCCGTCACACGACGCAAGCGCAATTCGGTTGATATATTCTGCTGGAAGAATTCCTTAATCAGTTTAATGCCTTGCTCGGTCTGTTTCGTGTCCAGCAATGGCTCATAACTTACGGGTTTAATCAGTTGACTCATAATCTCATTTTCGTTTTGCGTGTGCAAAGGTACTACTTTTATATTAAATAGCAAGCAAAAAGCCGGATATTTTTGCAATATGACACTATTTTCTTTGTTTTTGTATCATCTTGCACCTATTATTCAATACTTAAAAGATTATAATTCTTTTACTTTTTCATCTTTCACCTTCCTGTTTTCACTTTTTTTGTTGTACCTTTGCGCTCAAATTACGAAAAGGTCCCGTAGCTTAGCTGAATAGAGCGTCAGATTCCGGTTCTGAAGGTCTTGGGTTTGAATCCCAACGGGATCACGAAAAGATTAAAAGCTTCGAAGAAGAAAGTTCACTTTCAATTCTTCGGGGCTTTTAAGTTTTTTGTAAGATGGCTGGCGCCAGCCTACAGGGATCGATGAAGTCAATCCCAACGGGATCACGAAGGAAAAAGGAAAATCCTGGCTAAAAAGCACGTTCACATTCACCTTACCTGTGCTCGATCGATATATCAAGACGTTCCCCCTCGACGCTTGTGGCCAGTCCCTGAGATACGCATTGACGTACTTTTCTCTTCCTGTTTCTTTAGCCACGTTCTATATTATTCTTTTGCTGAACTGACGATCATATTACTTCTATTTTACTATTTCCCAATACCCATTACGCTTGCCATTGACGCGGCGAAGGATGTCTTGCTCTGCCAAACGGGCGGTAATGGACTTAACGGTGCGCTCTGATTTGCCAATCTCTGAGGCGATGAATTTCTGAGTAGCAGAGGGATTCTGTTGGATGACGCGAAGGACAGCAATCTCTTCCAAAGTGCAATTTTTGCACTTTGGAGGCAGGATTTGGGCAGAGTTATCGTTTCTAAGTGCAGAATTTGTACTTAGAAATTCTGATTTTGCACTTTGGGAGTCATCATTTGCACTTTGGGCTTCTGCCTCTGGCTTCCAGTCTAAATGCATCTCACGATTACGAAGCGGAGTGGTCTCGCCTAACAGCATGTTGCGGAAGAAACGCTCCAAAAATACGGTTGTCTCAGTGATGCCCTCTTGCAGATTACTGTAGTTGGCACGTACCAATGCGTTGCGAAAGTACCAGGACTTAGTGGCAAAGAGGTCGTTAGTCACCTTGAAGCCCAGCGTCTTCAGGTACTTGATCATGAAGACGGCAGTACTGCGGGTATTGCCCTCACCAAAGGCATGTATCTGCCATAGGTTGGCGCAGAAACGAGTCAGATGGCTAATGACTTCATCAATGCTCTTTCCTTCGTAGCTATAGTTACGTTCCTGGCCCATATCGTATTCCAATGTCTCTCTGATGGTGTCGGCACTGGCATAATAGACGGTCTCGCCTCGCAATACCCATTCCTGCTTGGTGATATTGTAGTCACGTATGCGACCGGCAAACTTATAAATACCTTCAAACAGACGGCGATGGATGGACGTAAGCTGAGCAGGCGAGAAGTTGAAGGTCTGCTCTTGAAGCAGTTCCGTAATACGAGCAGAGACTTTGTCGGCTTCTTCTGTCCGCTCGTTTTCTATCCCCTTACGTTCTGACTGCGACTTGTAGTAACTGTCAATGAGTTGCTTGGCTTCACTGATGGTAATGTCACCTTCAATATGCTTACGGGCCGTTTCCAACAGGTACGATGAAGTCTTAAGCCCATCAACATCCTGTAGTCCAATAGCGGTCTGCCATGCTCTACCACGTTCTTGTTTTTGTAGCTCACCTTGACGGATGTACTCGTCGAGTCCTTGTATGTATTGTTTATTGTCTGCCATATTTAATTTTGCAAAGTTAATCAATTATTTCGAAATGATCAGTTACTCATGCCCTTCACCATCCGTTTCTTTGATAGCCTCAAATGGCGATTGCATCTCTTCAGGTGAGAACATCTCTATTTCGTTTGTATTGTCCATATTGTTTGCAAAGGTAATCATTTACAGGAATAAATGCAAATATATGCAGAAATATTTGGATAATTCGAAATAACGACCTATCTTTGCAGCGTTGATTCCCGGCAGCCTCTGATTTTCAAGATAATTGCCTCATGTGTCAGCTATTCATAATTGTCGACTCACTGCGTCGAAAATCTCAGAAAAGAAATGCGACAGCACAATAGAATTTCGTCCGCCTTCTTCCATCATACATCCTACATCTAATAGATAGTCCCTGAAACGATTCAAGTTATTCGTTTTTTCAATATTTAAAACATAAGAATATCGACAGGTTAATCACCGTCGCCTACAATTCAACTTTGAAAAAATTGAAATCTGTCCAAAGCGAAGCTTCATGTCTCATAAGAGAAAGAGTGTATAACTTGCAGAATAAATCTTTCTGATTGATGGTAATTTTATCATATAAGGAAGGAGACATTCCCCAATCATCAGCATGAAATACAAAAATATTGGTTAATTCAGTACCTAACTGCTCACAATCTAAATTTCCTAATCTTTCTGTTAGATTGATAAGTCTATTGTTTGTATAGTCCTTATGGTATCCTATTACTATTTCTGTTTGTTTATCACGTGGAATAATATTTAAAAAACAACATTCCCAACATTTCGAATCTTCTACTTTATTTTCATAGCTATCATACTCAATATAACTGAACGCTGTTGAGGCATATATCTTTAATGGTGGATATGTATAATGATGAAAAACAAATAGATTTTGCGATTGTTCAAGTTCTTTCTCAAGCTCTGATTTGAAAAACAAATAGTCATTTATGTTCATCCTACATCCTTTGATTTTACTTGCCATTTGATTCCTTTCTTTGTCCGAAATAGAATTACTTTGCAAAACAAACTGACAAAAATCAATATCAATTTCCTTTTTTCGGATATCTGTACAAATAGCCCGATAAGCAAATAGTAATTGGTTTCTATAATTATCAAAATCAACAAAACTATCTTCAATTGGTTTAAAGACTAAAGAATCATGAGTATTGCAAAAGAGATGATATGATATAGCATCGTTAATTCCAATTTTATGGAAACCTATACCATTGATATTATTGCGGATGAAATCATATTTATTCAATTCATAAACATGTCCATTTTCGGCTATAAGATCAACGATACCATGTTTTTGCAGAAGATGAGAATTAATAGCCTCGCATGTACAATTAGGGTACATACAAATTCGTTTTTTTCTTAGACTTCTTTGAAACAAAGAAGACATCTCAATAATTATACGTTTTTTATTGTTTTCCACATCCCCATAATACAATTTAACCCAAGACTATTATAACCACAAATTCTTTATATGTTATTTTCGTATTCAATTCTTTTTGTCTTAATCTCAATATTGTTTTGTTGCTGCTCGTTCAATTTTTCAGCATTATTATCTCTTTTCGGTTTTTTATTTTTCATTATTGACATTGCTTTTTTATATAGTATATCAT
>JAEEGL012735632.1_pt1 | contig 12280 bp, 13 predicted proteins | sample 9134231 | NCBI WGS metagenome assembly JAEEGL01 (sample SAMN16246548, study PRJNA631951) | gut metagenome | biome: gut microbiome; feature: rumen; material: fiber-attached | host: Bos | place: Iran: Karaj | collected 2018-10 | reverse complement strand
CAACGAACTATGAAGATCAATGTCTCCTCCTGCATTTTTATATGCTGTCAGAAGAGCCGTCCCTACCATAACATGATGCTCCGGTCCATGCATATGACAAAACGGAAGCGACATCATCTTTTCAATAATAGCAATTGGATTTTTTGAAGTTTCCTTCAGGCATAATCCGATAATCGTATCCAAACCTTTTGTATGACAGTCATTGCATACATAATGTCCGTTGATACATCTGGTCTTGCTGTTCTCTTTTTTATGGCAGATCTCACATTCCATGAGGATATCATTCTCAAGGTATTCCAATGGAGCCTTGCAGATCAAGCATTCTTCCTTCATCAAGTTTTCCTCCGCAAATCCCAATTTGTCAGTCCCTTAACCCTTGTATTATTATACCATTTTTTACCACGTAATTCAACGAAATAACTGTGAACAAAGGAGGTTTTACCCATTGGCCAAACAAATCGACTTCTGGACTCTGCTCAAGCTGACCCAGGAGTATATCTCACAACACTACGCCGCCGTCCTTACGGATAAAAACAAACTCGGTCAGCTGAAGGCGTACGTGGACAAGTACCTTAGAGATAACGACTATCACGTAGAGAACCTGACCACTAAGGAACTGATCGACAGACTGTACTGCGAAATGGCTGAATACAGCGTGCTGACGCCGTTTCTCGGCTCGCCGGAGCTTGAGGAGATCAACATCAACGGCTGGGACGATATAGCCCTGACGTATCTCGACGGCAGCATCGTAAAACTGAAGGATCATTTCCACTCACCGCAGCATGCCGTGGATATAATCAAAAGGCTGCTGCACCACAGCGGAATGATCATAGACAACGCAACGCCGGCAGCCCAGGGACATCTGCCGGGAAACACGCGTATCACCGCGTTGAAAGATCCCATTGTCGATGATGACAGAGGCGTGTCAGTTTCCATCCGACTGCTCCACCCGTCCAGAGTAACACGCGAAAACCTCGTTGAAACAGGATTCGCGACGCAGGAAATGGTGGATTTTCTCTGTATGTGCGTAAGATACGGCGTTCCTTTCGTTGTCGCCGGCGCGACAAGCTCCGGTAAAACGACTCTTCTGAACGCCATCATGACATCGATTCCGGATACGAAACGTGTATTCACGATAGAGTCCGGCTCACGCGAACTCAGCCTTGTACGCCGGGATGAGAACGGCAATGTTACAAACAACGTCGTGCACACACTGTCCCGTCCGTCGGATAATCCGTCATACGACATCACCCAGGAGGATCTTGTCGTAGCGTCTCTCCGTTTCAATCCCGACGTCGTATGCGTCGGCGAGATGAGAGACGTCGAGTGTTACTCTGCGGTCGAGGCGTCCCTTACCGGACATACGGTCGTATCGACGGTTCACGCTGGCCCCGCCTCTGCGGCGCATATGAGAATCGCTCTGCTCTGTCAGAAACGCTTTCCGATAGATTTCAACACGTCGCTTATGCAGGCCGGTCAGGCGTTTCCGCTTGTGGTGTATGCTCACAAGCTTGAAAACAACGACAGACGGATAATGGATATATCCGAATGTATCATAAACTCCGCCGGAGAGCGCGAATACAGCTGTCTGTACAACTACAGAATAGACAGAAACACAGTAAAGGACGGCGAATTCATAGTCGAGGGACACTTTGAAAAGCCCAATAACATGTCGCAGAGCCTTAAACAGAGACTCGTGCAGTACGGCGTCCCGCAGGACGAACTGAACAGATTTTTGCAGAAAGGGGCGATGACCGCTTGATCGTATTCTATATCATAAGCTTTCTTCTGATCTCAGCCGGGATCGTTATTCTGCTCGGCATCACGCCTGAGGTCGTCACGGATGATATGATGAGACTCATATCCCCGAAACAGACTCTCCGCGACCGGGCGCAGATCGCCAAAGGCAGAAAGAAGTCCCGGAGGATCACGAAGGAGATAATTCACATCAAAGACGCGCTTGAGGTGACCGGAAAAGGAAGGCAGTTCACCATAGCGTGCGCGGCTTCGGTCGTCATGCTTGTCGGCGGATGCTTCCTCGCGGTGCTTCTCAACAACTATTTCCTCATTCCCGTGTTCGCTGCGGCGTTTGCGATGCTGCCGTTCCTTTTTGCCAAAAGCACGATCGCGGCGTACGACAGGCATATAAAGGAGGAGATGGAGACCGCGCTTTCGATCATCACCACGTCATATATCCGCTCGGATGACATAGTAGGCGCTGTAAACGAGAACATCACATATCTGAAACCGCCGATCAGGGAGATCTTTCAGGGCTTTGTAGGCGACGCGACAATGATCTCATCCGACGTAAAAGCGGCGGTGGGCAATCTGAAAGAAAAGATCGACAATGAGATATACCGCGAATGGTGCGACACGCTCATCGCCTGTCAGGACGACAGAACGCTGAAGGATACGCTGCTCCCGATCGTCGGCAAGCTCACAGACGTGAGAATAGTAAACAACGAACTGAAAACAATGCTCGGCGAGGTGCGGAAGGAATACTGGATGATGGTCATACTCGTAATTGCCAATATCCCGCTGCTTTACGTTCTGAACAGAGACTGGTACGGCGCTCTCATGTTCACGCTGCCCGGAAAGATCGTGCTTGCGATCTGCGCTCTGATTATCCTTATCACGGCCATGCTGATGATGAAATACACCAGACCGATCGAGTACAAAAGGTAAGGAGGAGATGACACTATGTTACAGGCAATAATCGGCGCATTTTTCGGCGTCGGGATCTTCCTTATCCTCGCGGACACTCTTCGCGTTCCGTTCCTTGCAACGTCAACGGCGGCGGGCAATCTTGCCAAACGGCAGAAACAGAAGACGGGAACGCTTGAGATATGGCTGCACGATCTGGCTATGTGGATCTCAAAGAGACTCAGGCTGAACGAATACAAGCGCATGCAGCTTGAAACCGACCTTAAATCCGCCGGCATGAATCTCTCCCCGGAGATGCATATAGCGAACAGTATTGTAAAGGCTATACTCGTAGGTATATTCGCCATTCCGCTGTTTTTCATCTTTCCGCTGCTTGCACCGGTAGTGATCGCGCTTGCTGTATTCATGTATTTCCGCGAGAGCAAAGGCGTGGCGAACAGGATCAAAGCCAAAAGAAAGGCTATCGAATACGAACTGCCGAGGTTCGTGAGCCATATCGAGAAAACGCTGAAGCATAACCGCGACGTGCTGTATATCCTTGACAATTACAAGAATACGGCAGGATCGGAGCTGAGAAGCGAGCTTGAGATCACAGTAGCGGATATGCGCTCGGGCAACTACGAGGCGGCTCTGACAAGGCTTGAAAACCGTGTCGGCTCTTCCATGCTGTCAGACGTTTCGCGTGGGCTTATCGGCGTGCTTCGCGGCGACGATACCGAGGTGTTCTGGACAAGCCTGGGAGTCAAGTTCGCGGACTATCAGAGACAGCTTCTCAAGCAGGAAGCCCAGAAGGTTCCCGGGAAGGTAAAGCGTCTCTCAATGTGCCTACTGTTCTGCTTCATGGCGATATATATCGTCGTCATAGGCATGGAGATCGTCACTTCGCTCGGTGTTCTGTTCGGTTAACGGAGGTGGCAGAAATGAAAAAAATCATTAGAAACAGGCGAGGCGAGAACTATATCGACACCGTTGTCGGCGTAGTCGCCGCCATGATGGTCATCGTCGTCGCGCTCAACATTTTCAGCTTTCTTACGCTGAAGCAGGACCTTGACTATTACGCGAAAGAAATGGTCGAGGTCTGCTGTTCGTACGGAAAGACGTGCGACGAGGTGCAGGACAGAGACGAGGAACTGGCGGCTGAGCTGGGACTTGATCCGGATCTGTCATTTAACGGGACGGAGTATTTCAACACAAGCAAGCGGACGGTACAGTACGGCGAGGTGATAGTTGTCGAGCTGAAGTACCGCACGTACGTCAGGGGGCTCGGCGTGTTCAAAATCCCGGTCACGCTGACGGCAAAGCACAGCGGGCTTTCCCGCAGATACTGGAAGTGAGGCGATGGCGGTGGACATTCTCAAAAACAGGCGCGGCAGCAGCTACTTCACTCCTGTGGTCGTCATTCTGGTCATAGCAATGATCCTGTCCGTCGTGTTCTTTTACGCGACCACAAAATCGACAATCGAGACTACAAGGGACAACACGAAGCGAGTCCTTGACTCATACGTCATGAAAAACTCGATCGATATCTACAACAGTATAAAGCAGGGCTCGGATTTTACGGAGGCTATTGAAAAATCTTTCTACATTTCTTCGGTTTCCGAGGAATTGTCTCTGGACTTCGGCGAAGGTTACCTGTATACTGTTGACGAAAACGGCGGAATCGTCTACAGAATGACTAATCCGGATGTTACCTACAAGGTGGACAATACGCTGCAGCTGAAAGCAAGCTACGACCTGCAGATGCCGGTATGGTTTGCCGGGCGGATCATATACTGGTTCACCGTACCGGTCACCGTGGGAAGCAGCCTTACACTCAAGTAAGAGAAAGGAAAGGTCATTATGAAAAACAAAAAGCTCATTTACGCGGTCATTGTCGCAATCGGGATAATCGGCGTCACGGCGCTCGTTATCCTCGGCAGCACAGGCAGAAAAACAAACACCCCGGCAGATCCGGGGACCACAACGGAGGTCGACGTTAACATCAAGGATCCCGTAGTAACGGGCGATCCGGTGGTAACGCCTCCCGCAACAGAACCGGCAAGGCCGTTCGATCCGTCGGATCCTGTAGGAAACGGTGACATAGCGCCGGATGAAATACCTGACAAAGACAGCAAGATCGTCGTTGCAGGTGATGAGATCAAGGAAGGCACGCCGACGGTTACACCTGAGCCTCCGGTCACGGAACCCGAAGTGATCGACGAAAAAGTCACGACCGGACAGAAAGAAAAGACCGAAGAAAAGTCTCCGGAAGTCGACAACGAGATCATAAACGACCGCGAGATCGAAAAGCGGGAGGAAGCTGAAAAGAAACAGCAGGAGGAGGCCGAAAAAGACGACAGACCGGCTGAGATCGTAAGCGAGAGCAAAACGACCGGCAGCGAGGATGACAAGCCGGTAAGCGTCATATCCGAAGAGGATAAAGACAGCTCCGACGCGACCGGTAACGGAAACGGTCCGGCGTTCGTCGATCCCGCACAGGGAGGCTCGAATCCCTTCGAGGGCGGCGGCGAATCTGAAATAGACGACCGGGGCTCGGACGAGTTCGTCGACGACGGCGGAGACAGACCGGGCGAGGGCATCCACTTCTGATGACAAAACACAATACCTTAACACAGGCGGTACGGAAACGTGCCGCCTTCATTTTTGAGAAAGGAGCTATGAAGCATTGAAAAAAATAACAGTGATCATACTGCTGGCAGTAATGCTTCTGTCAGCTTTTTCAATTCCCGCTCTCGCCGGCGACGACAACGCGACAGGCGGCGACGGTTCGACACATCCCGCCGCGGAAGGATTCGGCTGGTACAACTCTTATCAGTATCTGTACAAGGTAACGCTTCTGGTCGGAAAACGCGACACCGTATCAAAGCAGTCATCCCTTGCAAACGATTTCTACCGCATCGGGACGGTCATTGTCAAAAAGACCGGATGGAGCGTGAGCTCAGCTGTGATGTTCGGTAGCGGCACAAAGATGGATTATTACGGCGGAACGCCCATGACAAGACTGCAGAATCCGTATATCATCTCCGACGCGAACTGTCCTGCTGTCCCGATCTGCTGCAAAGGCGGAGACCTTGACATCGTAAAGCAGTATTTCGGCTCTACGGGTACAATGACGACGCTGCTCAACGCCATAGCGGCGAAAGCCGGAACGAACGCGTACGGGCTGCTCAGGAACAGGACGTTTACCATCAACGGAACAACGAAAAGCGGCTGGTCAGAGGCGGATCTGATGCCGAACGGTATCTCGAACAAAGTGCCGTGGGTCATCATTTACGAGCCGATGATCCTGATGCATCTGAAGGATAAAGTAAACCAGGTGGCCTTTACAGCGACCGAGTACGCCATAGCCCAGCAGAACGGCTGGTACGACTGGCGATACAGCGGCGGCAACGGACAGAACGTGGCGATCCTGCCCGAAAGACACCTCCCGTCATCCATTCAGCTGGAGGAATCGTGGTTCGGATATCCCGTATATCCGGTACGAAGCGACAACTACCGCTGGCCGTATGAGGACATAGTGAAAGGCGGAGGCTGGGGCATGAGATGGCTCGGCGTTGCTGTAAACAACGGCATCGATCTGTCCTGCCAGATCATAGAATACGACCCGTCGCCGCTTGTCGAAACGTCGGCAAGGCACGTCATCCGCTGGTACAACAACAAAAACTATCCGCAGACAGTGCTCTGCGAGGTCTACAGCGGAGATTATCTCGTTACTTCGAGAACAATAAACATCGCAGGCAATTCGTACGTCACCACAACTCAGAATCTGATCTACCACGCTACGAGGACCCACAAGATGATCGCGAAGATAAACTACGCGAACAGAAACAGCGAGACGAATCCGAACAACAACACCTCGACCGTGACCGTCGTTCCGAGATCATCGGACAAACCTGCGATCGACTACGGCGTGTATTTCGGCGGCGTGGAGACGCCCGAACCGAACGGATACGGACAGGTGGAGGTCAACTGGAGAAACTACAAGCAGGACGTCGGAACGGTCCTCTGCGAACTTTACCGCGGCACTACGCTCATATGGTCCGGATACAAGACGTTTGAGGGAAACGAGACGATAAAAGACACCTACAGCGTGTATTATCCCGGCACGGCGACTCATACTCTGACGGCGAAGATAAACTACGCGAACAGAAGCAACGAGACAGACCCGAACGACAATATGCGCACGCGTGACGTAACTCCCGTAAAGCCGACGGATGGGACTTATGATTTCTCAGTTTCCGAGATTGCAGTAACGCCCGGAACGGTATTTGAGGGAGATACGGTGACCGTCACGTTCCGCTCGGACAACTGGAACAAGGACGTTTCATACAGCCATATCCCTGTCGAGCTTCTTATCGAGGGTCAGGTGGTAAAGACCGACTATGTAAACTTCACGCCTTACGGCAGCAATTATCACTCTTATACCGTCAGACTTCCCGGAACAGGGTATAAGGCAGTAGCGGCAAGGATAAACTGGAACGCCAGGTACTCCGAAAGCAACAGCACGAACAACTACACGGCGACACTTGCCTTTGTACACGGATTTTACGAGTTCGCTGTCGCGGGCATTTCGCTTGACAGAAATGAGACTCCGAAAAACGGCCAGGGCACGGTATCCTTTATGACCGCCAACTACGATACGCGCAATTCCTATACGAATATTCCCGTTCAGATCCTTTTTGACGGCAAAGTCGTATACACGGCGTACGTGAATTACGAGGCGGGAGCGATAAAGAACCACAGCGTGACCTTCACTGTCGGCAGCGGTGCGGGAGTGATAGGTATCACAGCGAGAGTCAACTGGCAGGATCACCTGAATGAGGTCAATATCTCAAACAACGAGACGGATGCCGTATCTCTTACGGTCTCGGATTCTGCTGATCTCGGGATAGTAGCTATAAATCCGAACGCACCGTACCGCGAAGGACTTGAGGTCGTGACTGCTTTCCGCATATACAATTACAGCGGAGGCCATGTAATACCGGCAAACGACGTGTCCGTTACTTTCCGTGCATACTGCAGCGAAAACGGTCAGACGCTGCTGGCAAGCTCACAGACCTGGGAAAGAGTCGTTATCCCGTCAGGCGGGGACAATCTCGTATGGTTCAAGTGGAAAGTGCCGGAAGGAACTGCAGGAAAGAAGATATTCATTTCCGCGTCTTTGAACAGCAGAGTGACGGTGCCAGAGACCGACTGGTCGAACAATATAGCGGACATGACCGAGACTGTCGCAGGGCGACTTTACTCCGCAACGCCTGACACGCAGTATGAGCGCGAAAGACCTTCGGGCTACAGAACCGTTTCCGCTCCGGCTGTGACGGCGGGCGAGGCGAAATGGTCCGTATGGGAATACCAGCACGGAACGTTTGTCAGGGTAAACTACGGTATCGGCATAAAGGCGGCAAGTCCGGTCATCACGGCTGATCAGAACGATCCTTCAGCGGAACAGAAAAACGGACGCTGGACTATGAAGTCCGGATACGGTTTCTCGATCAGCTATTCAGCCGACACTCAAAGCCTGAGCGGTTACGCAGTTCCGAATACTCTCGCTTACACGGGTATTCAGACCGCGTACGCGACGTTCCCGGAATTCGGCTATTCGACCGATACCGGAAAGTTCAGAACGCTCGAAAAGGCGAACGGGACGTGGCAGTTTGAGAGCAATCCCGACGCGGATCACCGCGGACGAATCCACTTTACGCCTCTGTGGTTCCCTGACGGAGACTATACCGTATCCGTAACGGCCTCCGATTTCTGGACTCCGGCTGGCATGATATCCGCAAATGTAAACTGCGCACCGATTACAATAAAGGGATCGGCCTATGACGACTGGTTCCTCGGCAGATAAGGAAGGAGAAAACAAATGAAAAGAAAGACAAAATTAATCCTGGCGGCGGCGATTGTTGCCGTAATGCTCTGCGCGCTCTCCGTGACGGCTTTTGCCGCCAGCGGAGACGTGGCCGGGGCTATCCAGAACACATGGAACGCGGCGAAGACGCAGATCAAGCAGGTAGTCAACAACGTTGTGTTTCCGGTAATCGATCTTGTGCTGGCCGTTCTGTTCTTTGCGAAGGTAGGCCTTGCATATATGGACTACCGAAAACACGGGCAGTTTGAATTCACGGCGCCTGCGATACTGTTCGCAACGCTTGTCTTCAGTCTGAGCGCGCCTCTGTATATCTGGAGCGTCATCGGGATGTAAGGGGAGAAAACTACGGCTAAGGGGGTCAAAAATGGAAAAAAGTATAAAGTGACCCCTTTAACCGTGATATTTCCGGATTTTTCCCGGGAACTCTCCAAACTGTAGAGTGCGGGAAATATATGGAAATAGCCAAATGTGCTTTTTCCTGTGGTATACTTCAGTCAAGCCTTGAAAACGGAAGGAGTGACAGTATGTCAAAAGCAAAGGACAACAAGGGCAAATCCTCTATTGTTGAAGGAGAAGAAAAGGAGTTCCTTCTTGAAGAAATTGGGGATGACGAATTCAAAGATACAGATTTCGGCAACGGCGAATGGGAACCTCTGAATCCCGACAGAGTCTACACCCTGCCTAACAAAAAGAAATAGGACCAAAGGCGCAGTGACAGGAGCTGCGCCTTTATTATACGGAGGTGAAAACAATTTGTTTGACTGGTTGAAAGATCTGGTCTCCGGCATAGGCGACGCCTTTTCATCGGCGATACACTGGCTGTGGGAACAGATCTCAAACGGTATTTTTGATATATTTTTCAAGTGGCTCTATGAAAAGGTATTCAACGCGATCGCTGAATTCTTCACTATGATCGGAAATATGGGGACCGAACTGTTTGACCTTCCGTGGGTCCAGGCATTGCTCAGGTTCTTCTCGTATTTCGGCTGGGCGCTGTTTGCGGCCGGGCTCATCGTAGCGATTTTCGACACTGCGATAGAATACCAGTCGATGGAGCGTATTAACATCAAGAGGCAGATCCTGCCGTTCCTTTACGGATTCCTTGCCGTCAATCTGTTTACCGTAGTGCCGATACGACTGTACTGCCTGTGCATATCCGTCCAGGGAACGCTTATGAAAGATCTTGCGGCGCTGTTCGCGAGCGGTCAGGGAGTCGGCAATAACATGGGCGCGGTAGCAAGCGCAGCTCTGACTCTTCTAGCGCCCGGGAACGCTGTCTCGGGAACAATAAACGCGGTGGGCAGTCTTCTGAATCTTCTGTTTATCATCGCTCTCGGCTACTGCGTTATTAAGATATTTTTTGCGAATATAAAGCGTGGAGGTATGCTGCTGACGCAGATAGCCGTCGGCTCTTTGTATATGTTCAGCATTCCGAAAGGCAACACGGAAGGCTTCATTTCATGGTGCAGACAGGTGATAGCGATATGTGTGACCGCGTTCCTTCAGATGACGCTCCTGTATCTGGGACTTCTGACATGGAAAGGCAACATGCTGCTCGGTCTCGGCGTTATGCTCGCGGCAAATGAAGTGCCGAATATCGCCCGTCAATTCGGCTTAGACACAAGCGTAAAGGTACACTTCTCGAGCGCGGTTCACAACACCACGATGGCGGTAAACGCGATAAGAGCGGTGGCAAAGAAATAACGGAGGAACACGACAATGAACGAACAGTATTTATACCCGCAGAATCTTAAATCCCAGGCAAAGCTGTGGCTGTGGAATCTGCGGGATCTTGTGATTATAGGCGTGGCGCTGCTTCTGTCGGTGCTCGCGATAGCACAGCTGAAGGCAGTCCTGCCGCTTGCGATTACGATAGGCTACGCCTTCCTTTCGATAAGACTCGATGACAATTCAGTCCTTGATATTATCCGAAGAGGAATACGGTATTTTATGACGTCACAGCAGTATTTTGAATGGAAAAGCGAAGACATAGGCAGACACACGGAAGGGAGTGAAAACGGTTGAAACTGAAAAAAACAAATATATCCACACAGTCGCTGTTAGGCGTAAAAGGCTTCTCTCGGAACGGCATCCAGACAAACGGACACGGCGAGATCGTGTTCTATATGGTGTCCCCGACGAACATTTCGGTGCTGTCCAGAGTCGCCGTTGCGCAAAAAATTAAGCACCTGATGACTCTCCTTTCCGCACAGCCGGATATGGAAATCGTCTGCATCGACGCCAGGGAGAATTTCGACGACAACAAGCTGTATCTCGATGAACGTTTCAATGACGAACCGAACGGAAGGAGCCGAGAACTGCTCTTGAAAGACAAGACGTTTCTTGATGACATCCAGGTTCAGATGAGCACGGCACGAGAGTTTCTGTTCCTAGTCCGGATCAGAAACGAGTCGGATGAAGAGTCATTCTCCCGTCTGAACCGAATCGAGAAATGCATCAACGAGCAGGGGTTCAACTGCAAGCGCGCCGACAAGGATGACACCAAGCGAGTGATCGCACGGTATTTCGGAGTTAGAACGAATGACGAAACGATCGAAGATTATGACGGCGATAAGGCGGCTGAAAAGTGGATTATACCGGATTAGTGAAAGGCTTGCCCTCCCGGGTAATATATCTCGTTCCTTATTGCCGTTTTTAAAAAAATCCTTCAGGTTATTGACATATGTCAGAAAAAGTGGTATAATAGATATCGAGAGGAGTTGATGCATTTTGCCCAGACCGATCAGATGCCGAAGAATCAGTCAAATGCCGGAGTACCGCAGTTTTTCGCCCGACGACGTAGCGGCAAACGAAAGCGTTTATATGACGGTGGACGAGTACGAAGTTTTGCGTTTGCTTGACAATGAGGGATTGAATCAGGAAGCATGCGCGGAAAGAATGAGCGTTTCCCGCACGACTGTAACAGCCATATATGAAAGCGCGCGGAAAAAGATCACCGAAATGCTCGTACACGGGAAACGGCTTCTTATCGTCGGAGGCAGCTATATCGCTCCGCCGTTCAATATACCGGAAGAAATAAAAATCAAAGGAGACAATACAATGAGAATCGCGGTAACTTATGAAAACGGAGAAGTCTTTCAGCACTTCGGACATTCGGAGCAATTCAAACTGTACGACGTCGTTAACGGCGTTATAGTAAAGGAACAAATCGTCGACACCAACGGCAGCGGTCACGGAGCCCTCGCCGGTTTTCTTCAGACCGCAAAAGTCGACGCGCTGATCTGCGGCGGTATCGGAATGGGAGCACAGATGGCATTGGCTGACGCCGGGATAAAACTTTTCGCGGGTGTGCAGGGATCTGCCGACGCGGCGGCAAAGGCTCTCGCCGCCGGCAATCTCAAATACGATCCCGACGCACGGTGCGATCATCACGAACACCACGGCGGCGACTGCGGTCACGAACACTGCGCCGAGCACAACTGCAGAGGCAACTGAACAAAGAAACCGCACTATGAAAACATATTCGTTTTACGGCTGGAAAGAAGCGAACGTAAAAGACAGTCGGGGACTGACACCGAGAGATTATTACGATCTGCTGTCCGGGATATGGTGCGCGGAAACGTGCGCCCCGAGAATGCGAAAAGACTGGACTCCCGAAAACAAAACTCTCGGTCAATGTTCCATCACCGCGTTTCTCATACAGGACATTTTCGGCGGCAAGGTGTACGGCGTTCCGCTTGGCGACGGAAACTATCACTGTTTCAACGCAATCGGCGATTGTGTTTT
>JAEEGL012159027.1_pt1 | contig 12280 bp, 7 predicted proteins | sample 9134231 | NCBI WGS metagenome assembly JAEEGL01 (sample SAMN16246548, study PRJNA631951) | gut metagenome | biome: gut microbiome; feature: rumen; material: fiber-attached | host: Bos | place: Iran: Karaj | collected 2018-10 | reverse complement strand
GCTCCGGCCCGGGGGCACCTTCTATTGCGCCACCTACGGGGAGCACGGCATCATGGAGCACCTCTGCGGCCTGCTGGGGCGGGAGGCCGCCGCGGCGGGGCTCAACCACACCTTCACCCTCCAGAACGGGGAGGAACAGCTGCGGCCGTATTTCAGCCGGGTGGAACGCCGTGACTACCGGGACTCCCTGGCGGTGACGGACCCGGCGGACCTGGCGGACTACATCCTCTCCCTTTCCGGGATGACGGCCCTGCGGGACATTCCCCGGGAGGAGCTCATCGCCGCCCTGTCCGCCCGCATGACGGACGGAGTGCTCGCGGTGCCCAAGGAGTACGGGCTGTTCATGGCGGCGCCGTAGCGGGGCCGTCCCTCCGGAAACGCCGGAGGAGCACGCCGCCCGGCACCGGAAAGGATCGGACAAAAAAACGGCAGTCACGGAGCCGTGCTGCCGGGAGAGACGAGGAAATGACGGGGATCCGCTCCCTCCAGGGTCAGGAGGCGGATCTTTTTTTCCGTGCCGCCGGCATAGCCGGTGAGGCGGCCGCCGGCCCCCACCACCCGGTGGCAGGGGATGATCAGGGAGATGGGGTTGTGGGCTACGGCGCCGCCCACGGCCCGGGCGGACATGCGGGGGAGGCCCTGCTGCCGCGCCAGCCGGGCGGCGATCTCCCCGTAGGTCAGGGTCTGCCCCCGGGGAATGGTCAGCAGGATCTCCCAGACCGAACGGCGGAAGGGGGAGCCCTTCGGGCGCAGGAGGGGGGTGAAGCCGGGGTCCTCCCCGTTGAAATACGCCTCCAGCCAGCGCTCCGCCCGGCGGAACACCGGCAGATCCCCCTCCCGGCTGCAGGGATCCAGCCCCTCGGCGAAATGCCGCTGCCCATCGAACCAGAGCCCGGTCAGGGCGTCCCCGTCGCCCGCCAGGGTGATGCCGCCCAGGGGGGAGGCGGTGTGGTGCGTATACTCCATGGCTTCCTCTTTCCGCTCACCAGAAGAAGGGGTCCGCGTCCATATCGGCCTGCTGCTCCTGACAGCCCTTCTGCAGGGCGGCGCAATCCTCCCGGAGCCGGAGGACGCTGGCGTGGCTCAGCACGGGAAGGTTCAGGTGGGCGTTGAGGTTGCGGCACCGGGTGAGGAAGGCCATCTCGTTCCTGCTTGGGGCCCGCAGATACTTCAGCAGGGTGGCGTCCAGGCCGAACATGACGATGATGGAGTGGTAGCCCTGGAAGGAGATCACGTCCAGGATGGAGCCGGTGATGCCCCGGGAGGAGGCGTTGTTGTCCCGGATCTCGGACCGCAGGGTGTCCAGGAAGAAGCACTTGTCCTTTCCCGGATTGAAGTTGCTCAGGAGGGTGGCGGCCCAGTCCTCCCCGAGCTTGCGGCTCAGCCAGGTCCGCAGGATGTTCCGGAGGGTGAGCTCCGTGTTGACCAGCATGGCGGAGAGGGTGCCCTGGTCGTCGGCGAGCTGCTCGCTGACGATGTACTGGAGGAAGAAGAGGGAGAGCGGCTCGTAGAAGGCCTCCTTCGTGTCCGGCTCCTGCCCGGCGATGGCGTACAGGTTGGACAGCACCAGCCCCCGGTCCGGCGCCTCCGGATCCGGATCGTCGTCCATACGGTAGCTCAGGGTGACGAAGCCGCGGTTGTGGAGGGCCTGCATCTGGGCGGCATGGTTGGCGCAGGTCACCGGACCGAAGAACTCCTCGAGAAAGACCGAGTAGCAGGTCTCGCTCTCGGGACCGCCGATCCGCTCCTCCCGCATCAGCCGGATCATCCGCCGGTAGGTGGTGGTGTAGTTGTCCCGGTGGTCGCTGAAGACCCCGGCGATGCTCTGCCCCGGCCCGGCGTAGAGCAGGTCCTCCCGCATGCGCATCAGCAGGCCCGGATTCCGCCCGCAGTAGTACAGGATGTCCCGCTTGCGCTGGTCGTCCAGGACGATGCCGGGCAGGTCCTTGTAGCTGTTGAAGTACAGCAGCAGCTCATCGTTGGCGAAGCCCCGCAGCTGCAGCCGCGGATAGGCGTCCGCCAGGTGGGAGCCGGCGTCCGTGTGGACCTGGATCGTCTCCAGGTGCCGCCGGGAGATCAGCAGCACGGAGTGGATGCTGCCGGGGTGCCCCTTCTGGGAGAGGTTGAACAGATCGTTGAAGAAGACCCCGTCCCGGCACATGGCCTGGGCCCGGTCGAACTCGTCGATGATCAGGATGATCCGGACGCCGATGGCGTTCAGCCTGTCAAAAACTCCGTCCGTGAGCCGCTTGAGGCTTTCCCGGGAGAGATCCGCCGCGTCATCGTCCCGGAAGCGGGCGAAGGAGTCCAGCAGGCTCCGGACGGAGGCCGCGTCGGCCCCGGGCGCCGCCTCCAGCTCCTCCTGCGTCAGTGTGAAACCCATCTCCCGGAAAAGCCGGATCCAGTAGTCGTCCACGGAGTCCTTGCCGAAGAGGGTGGTGAAAAAGCAGAAGGCGTGGGCGGGCCTGGCTTGCCGGAACTGTTCCGCCAGGCGGCAGACCAAGGTGGTTTTGCCGGTGTTGTTGGGACCGTTGAGGGCGCGGCACTGGGCGTTGTCCCAGGAATCGGGCATGAAGATGTCCTTCCAGAGACGCCCTTCGATCAGCCCGCGGGGGATGTAGTATGACATGGAGGGTCCCCTTTCTGCCCGTGGGCTCAGACCTGGATGGCGGGGTAGGCGTCCGACAGGGAGGAGCCGCCGCTCATGCTGTGCTCGATGTCCTGGATCCGTCCCCGGGATACCAGCACCACCGAGTGGAAACTGGAGGAATTGCCCTTCTTGGACAGGGTGAACAGCTCCATGAAGAAGATGCCGTCCGTGCACAGATCCCGCGCCAGATCAAAGTCGTCGATCACCAGCACCACCCGGACGTTGGCCTCCTGCAGCCGGATGAACCAGTTGTCGAACATGAGCCGGAGCTTCCTGGCGGAGGCGGCGGTGGCGTCGGGGGTCAGCACCCAGTCGAGCTTTTTGCGCAGCCCCGGGACGGCCTCCGGCACGGCGCCGGCCCCAAGGAGGGCGTCCTCCGTCATCTGCCGGGCCATCTCCCGGTACAGGGAGAGCCAGTAGGCCTGGATGGAGGCGGCGCCCTTCATGGTGGTCCGGAAGAGGAAGGCGCCGGGGGAGGGGATCTCCCGGAAACGCTGGGTCAGCCCGTCCATCAGCGCCGCACGGTCGGACTCCGTGGCGCCGTGGACGGCGCAGCACTGGGCATCCTTCCTGGAGACGGGCTGGAAAACCGTGTTCCACAGCTGCTGGAATACCTGGTTCAGTTCTTCGCCGCTTTGCATGAGGTGATCCCTCCTGACTCAAAGTCCCTTGTACTTGATGTACTCCAGGAACAAGCCCGTCTTGATGAAGATCTGGCTGTTGATGATCCGGATGACCCGCCTGCCCTCCAGCAGGCTGCACACCTTCTCGAAGTCGACGCTGTCGCCGAACTGTTCCGCGATCTCGTTTTTCACGACGCTGATGTCGGCGGAGCGCTGGTTGGCGGATTTCAGCGCACAGCGGGCCGCGCAGGCCAGGAAGCGGTAAGTGTCCCGCGTCTCCATGCTCTCCAGGTCGTCGCCGTCCTCGTTGATGAGGGCGTCGAACTGCTCCAGTCCCTTGCTGTTCACCAGCTTCTGCACCGCATCCAGGACCACCTTGTCGGTGATCATGGTGCCGTCCCGCTGCATGAAGAGGGAGTAGACCATGTCGCACAGCCGCATGAGGAAGACCGGCTTGTTGCCCGACAGATCCTGCATCATCCGGATGGCTTTCTCTCCCAGAGCGCTCCCATAGGGGTCATAGCCCTGGGCCTGCAGGGTGGGCTGGATGATCAGCGTCCTGGCGTCCTCGTCGCTGAATTCCGCCAGCTCCACGATCTTGGCGAACTCGCCGGTGTGGTTCCAGGTGCTCAGGCTCTTCAGGGCGCGCATCATGGAGTCATGCCCGATGAAGAGCTGCACGAAGCCCAGCTCCTGGGAGAAGGACCGGACGTAGGAGGGGATGTCCCGGAGCTGACGGCGGGTGAACTCCTGCGGGTCCATGCTGTCCCGCAGATCCATCACCCGCACGGGGATGCGGGAGTATTCGTCGGAGATGATCAGGATGCTGTGGCGCCCCCTGTCCCATTCCCGGAAGCGGGTGAAGTAGCTGCGGAACTGCTCCGCGAGCCGGACCCCCTCCAGGTCGAACAGGCCATCCTCCTCCCGGGGGGGCAGCAGATTGGCCTCGGTCAGCTCCTTCAGCAGCTGGGGATGCTTCTCCACGTCATCCCAGAACCGCTTGAAGAGGAAGAGATACTGGGCGTCCCGGAATTCCCGCAGGGAGTCCATGTCCGCACCGTGCACGGCAAAGTAGTCCAGGTAGAGGATCAGGATGGTCTGCTCCCGCAGCTTCGGATCGGAGGTGATGCGGCCCAGCAGGTTGTTGACCAGGCTGGTTTTGCCGCACTTGCGCTGGCCGTAGAGGATGACGGTGGAGCCCTGGTTGTAGTGCCAGCCGTCGTCCCCGCCGGTGAAGAGCGAGGACCAGATGGCGTCGAACTGCTCGTCCCGGCTGATGAAGATCTCCTCGTCCCCGTTCAGGGCCTGGCCGTCCGCGGCTTTCTGGTACGGATTGACGGCGGCGGGGTTTTTCCGGTGGGAATTCTGCGCGGCCACCTCCAGGGTGAGGGTGCCGGTGCACTCGGCCTGCTTCAGCCCCTCCTCGGTCTCGTCGGTCTCATAGCGGTAGACGGCCCGCCACTGCACGTCCACCGCGGCGCTGTCCGTATGGCCCGGGTCCAGGTCCACCGCGAAGGGGACCAGGATCTCCGCCACATCGGCATTGTTCAGCTCAGCCAGGGTGATGGCCTGCTCGCTGCCGGCCTGTACGCCCTCGGTCAGGGACTCAAAGCGGATCTCCACCTGCAGGGCCGGCTGGCAGTTCAGACGATGGAGCTCGTTGTTGATGACGATCAGCTGCTTGGTCTGTTCCCCGAAGACCAGCGTGTCGTCGATGCCCGTCTTCACGACGATGATCGGGGCGGAGTTCTGGTACAGGGCTTTCTGCTCCAGGTGCACCTCATCCAGCAGACGGTCCAGGAGGCTGCGGGAGGCGCCCTCCACCGGGAGGATCAGCAGTTCCGCGCTCTCCCGGCAGGGCGCCTGGCGGATCTCGGTCTTCAGCTGCTCCACCTCGCGGCGGATGTTCTTCAGTTCCTGGTTCTGGGCCCGGAACTCATGGTAGTTGCTGTTATAGCGGGTGAGACGGCCGCAGAGGGTGGTCAGGGTCCGGAAGCGGTGGGCGTCCTCCCGGCACATCATCCACAGCATGGGCCCCACGGCGTTCTGCAGCCAGTCCTGCAGGTCCTTCAGGGAGAGGCGCGGGCTGGTCAGGATACCGTGCAGCCTGCCGTGCACGGCCTGCCGGAGCAGCCGGTACTGCCCCTGCAGCAGCCGGAGGGATTCGGCGGCATCCGCGGGGGCCGTGCGGTCCGTCATGTGCCGGAGGAGATAGCCCGCCAGCTGTCCGGAGAGGGTCTTGTTCTCCTCCACGCAGCCGATGACCTGTTCCGCGCTGGTCCGGTCCAGCAGCAGCAGCTGGGAGACCAGATTCTGCAGCTGGTTCTCGCGGGCCTGGCTCTGCCGGAGCATGTCCTGCCAGGACGGGTCGCTGCCGGCGGAATACAGGCTGCGCAGGTCGGCCGGGTCAACAAAGTCAGGCAGGAAAAGCCGCCGCATGGACTCGTTGCGGAATTCCTTGCCCGTGGGCGCGTTGGCGATGAGCACGGACAGGTAGTAGTTGGCGCTGCCGAAACTCATATCCGTGAAATTGGCGGTCTGGTAGACCCGGCCGAACAGCAGGCGGGTCAGCAGGCGGTTGAAGGATTGCGGTGTGCAGTTGTCCGGCAGCTCCGGAAAATCCATCAGGAGCCTCAGGGCCGCGCAGTTGAACAGGAAGCTGGTGTGTTTGCTGCCGTTTTTCTGCAGAAGGCCGAGGGCCTGCTGCGCCTCCTGGCCGGAGAGGGGCTGCCCGTTTTCATCCAGGCTGACGGACTGGAGGATGCGGATGTTCCGCAGATCCACGCTGTCGTGGAGCAGCTTCACCAGCGGGTGGAAGCGGATATTCTCGCTGAGCTGGATGTCCTCCAGCTCAGCGTCCGGCTCCATGGCCGGGACGATCGCCGGCCCGCCGGAAACGGCTTCCTCCTGGCGGAACCGTTCGCTGCCCTGGACCCAGGCCTCCAGACTGGCCGGGTCCTTGCCGATCCGCCAGCGGACGGTGGCCAGCTGGCCGTCCACGGCCCCGGTGTGGGGAACGCTGCCCGCCACGGGGAAGGAGAAGGTCTGGTTCCGGCAGCCCAGCACGATATCCCGGTCGGCGTTGTATTTCAGGGTGATCTCCTCCTGGGCGCACTGGACGCGCAGGGCAATGTCGGCCAGCTTCGGCTCTTTCTCTCCCGGGCGGGCGAAGGGGTGGCGGACATCCCTGCAGAAGACGTCCTGCCCGGTCAGGGTGTTCTCACGGAAGCGCCGGCTGACAAGATGATCCGAGCGCACGGTGACGCAGTGCATCCGGCTGCCGTCGATCCACAGCTCCCGGCGGGCGATATCCGTCCGGGTGACCCGCCCCGGTACCCAGGGCAGCAGATTGAGGACGTGCTCGGAGACGGCGAGGATCTCCCGGACCTTGCCGTCCTCCTCCCGCCAGATCACGTGCAGTCGGACCTCCCCGCTGTTGCGCTGATTGCTGGCTACGTTGAAGCAGACCTTCTCCAGCACATCCAGGCCGAAGAGGGTGGTGCCGTTGAGCACGCCCAGGTTGTCCTGGGCGGAGAACTGGGTGATGATGCCGAAACGATACAGGACGGCGCCGCTTTTCAGCGCGTCCGGGTTCTCTTCGAGGACAGGCTCCCCCTGGGCGGTCTCCCGCACCGTGTCCACCGCCTTGCGTCCGTCCGGGAGGGTGAGGAACACGCTCTCCCCGGGCAGGAACGGTGTGGGCTGCCCGGACAGGACCGGGAGCTCCGGATCGGTCCCGGCCGGCGTGTCCGCGCCTTCGGGGGCGGGCTCCTCTCCGCGGGGGGCCTCTTCCGGGTCGCCCAGGCAGCGGCAGCGCAGATGGTAGGTGTCGACGGGCTCCGCCAGGATGCACTTGTTCCGGGGCAGGGAAAGCAGGACGTCCACCGGGCAGGCGTAGTCGATGGTGGGCATCTCGATCCCCTTGATCTCGTTGAACAGGGTCCCCTTGGGCACATAGCGGACGACATGGATCTGCTTGACCGTCTTCGGACGGGGGGTATCGATGCCGGTGAATTGTGCCTGTGCGGGGTAGAAGCCCACGTTCTCCCGGGGATCGACAGGCGCGGAATCCGGCCCGGCGGTGCGGAAGAGGGGAGCGATGAGGGCAAACTGGTTGGTGACCATGGTCAGGATGCCCAGCTTCCATCCGGTGCCCCCGAACAGCCCGGCCCGTTCCGCCAGCTTGTCCGACAGGTCCAGCACGGTCTCCCGGACGCTCTCCTTCTGGCGGGGTTCGGGCAGCGGTGCGGGCGGGGTCGTCTGCTTCTGCGGACTCTCCGGGGCCGGGCTCTGCGGAGGCGTTTTCTCCAGCGCTTCCAGCACCTTCAGGATCTCCGCCTTCCCCCCGTGCTCACGGTAGGTGACCCGGTAGTAGTACTGCCGGGTGTTGAGGGGCGCGCCGTCCGGCCCGTTCGCCAGGGTGGAGAAATAGAGGTCTTCCTTCAGGGGCTGCCGCCAGTTCTGCCGCTTCCTCTCCAGCTGGTTCTCCGGGGTGATGAACCCATAGCACTTGCTGTCCGTCTTCAGGTACATGGTGATATAGCCGGTCTGCACGTCCGTGCCCCGCAGACGCTTTTCCCCGGTGAAGCCCGTCAGGATGACGGCGGTCTCCTGCCCGTGGCTGCGCAGCCTGCACTGGACGCCCAGGATGCTGCCCTTCAGCAGCTGAGGGAGGGCGGCGGGGTCGACCAGGGGATACAGGAGGATGTCCGACTTGGGGAAGACGGTCTTCCGCTCGTCGCTCCCCACGCCGAAGGAGAACTCCGCACTGTCGGGCCCCCAGACGGACAGGTATCCCCGCTGCTTTTCCTCCTGCCAGATGACGGCGTGCTCCGCCAGCAGCCCCTTCGCGGTGAAACGCAGGGCATAGGACAGGGTCGCCCCCACCACGCTGCCGCTGTTGAGGAGGATCTTGTCCTGGTCATCCAGCAGGGAATTGATGTGGAAATAGATGGAGTTGGACACGTAGCCGCTCTCCACCCCCAGGGCATTGCGGCTGAGGCTGATGATGGTGCTGAAATAGCGGAGATGCTCGATCTCCTCCATCCGGACGGTCTCCCGCCCTTCGACGGTGTGCACCGTCAGCTGCTGCCCGCTGCACTCGGCGACGAAACCGTGGAGCTTCCGCCCTCCGACGGCGGTCACCTCGATCTCCAGGGGCTTGGGCTCCGTCATGTTCCGGCTGCGGGCCCAGAAATAGGGCAGATAGGCCACCGAAGCCCGCAGGGCGTGCACCTGGTCCTGCTCGTCCAGGGTGATGGCCAGGTATTCGTCCCGGGGATAGGACGCCACCAGCTCCACCGGGCCCTGGGCGGTCTGGTGGCGGCCTTCGGTGGGCGCCTGGTCGCAGGCGTAGCGGACCACATAGAGCTTGTTGGGCTCATAGGGGAAATCCGTCTTGTAGAAGAGGACGTTGCCGCTGGGCAGGGTGGTCCGGCCCATCACGTCCCGGTAATAATCCTTGTGGTAGTACTGCCTGCCGATGTAGCCGAAGGTGGATCCGCTGTCCTTGTCCGGCTTGTAGAAGAGGATGACGCCGATGCCCTTGTAGAGCAGGGGATCCTCCCGGGGTGCGGCGGTGGTGGACAGCACCTCCACATCCTTAGCGATGAGGTACCGGCCGGTGAGAGAGGGAGAGAAGCAGACCTGCACCCCCTCGGTCAGGGAGCCGAAGAGGTCGGGGTCGCGGAGATAGGGCTCCTTGATGGTGAACTTCAGTTCGGAGGGGTCCTGGTCGATGACGGCCTGCGTCTGAAGGACCTTGGCGTTCTTATCGGGTTTCAGCTGCCCGCGGTACCGCAGCGACGCCAGGTCTGCGTACCGGATGACCCGGGCATCCCTGCCGCCGTCCTCCCGTTCCACCAGGAGGGCAAAGCAGTCCGCCGTCGTGTGGCTGATCCGGCCGCAGTACGACCCGCCGTCCTTCAGCGCCACCTCCACGAACTCGTTGATGGCCGGGGCGAGCCAGATGTCCGTGAGCCCCTCGGGGTCGAAGGGCACCTCCTCCCTTGTCTCCCGGAGGATCAGCTGATCCTGTTCCCCGTTCAGCCGGCCCACCAGCAGCCGGCCGTCCTTGTAGCGGAGGATGAAATCCGCCGATGCGAGGACCTTCCGGTTGAAATCGCGCCGGGCGGAGAGGAGCCTCAGCTCCGTGGCATAGGTGAGGCCCGCCGCGTCCAGCCGCAGCTGATAGGCCACGGAGCAGCTGTACTCTCCGAACAGGATATACTCCCTGGGAAAACCATCTGCCAGGTCGCTCATCAGAAAGCGGTAGGAGGAGCCTGTGTCATACAGGCTGACCTCCCCGTAGGCGTGGTAGGTCCTGAAATCGGTGATCTGGCCTTCCAGCTCGATCCTCCCGATCTCCCCGATGGGGAGGTCCACGCTGCCATCCAGGACCACCGTGGGCTGATAGCTGGTCATGGTGCCGCACAAAACAGCTCCGTCCTTGGTGTGGACGGTCACTTTTTTCAGCAGGTAGGCCGCGAAGTTGTCCATGCTCCGAATCCTCCAGATGTCTGCGGCGCCGCGCCGGACGCCGGTATGGCAGGTTTGGTTTTGGTCATTCTAGCATACAGGCTGTGGCCTGTCAACTTGTGGGAAGGGCAGAGGAAGAGAACCGCTGGTTCCTGCCGGCTCCGCCGCGCGTCCCCCTTGACAGGAACGGCTGCCTGTGATACATTTAACCAGAAGGTTAAATGAAAGCGGTGAGGACGTGGGCATCCAGAACACACTGAAGGCCATCGCGGACCCCACCCGCAGGACCATCCTGAATCTGCTGAAGAAGGGGCGGCTCTCTGCGGGGGAGATCGCGGAGCACTTCGAGATGAGCATGCCGGCGGTGTCGAAGCACCTCTCCGTGCTGCGGGAGGCGGACCTGATCCGGGACCGGCGGGAGGGAAAGTACATCTACTATGAGCTGAACGCGTCCGTGCTGGACGAGGCGCTGCTCTGGCTGAAAGATCTGCGGGGTGAGTGACGATGAGAAAACTGTACGGGGTGCTGGGCCTGCTGGTGCTGCTCAGCCTGATGGGGACAGCCGTCCTGGTGATCCTGATGCCGGAGCGGGTGCCCATGCACTACAACCTTGCCGGGGAGGCGGACCGGCTGGGAAGCCGGTATGAGAACCTGCTCTGGCCGCTGGTGATGGGGCTCATGGCGGGCTTCTGGGGGTGGCTGGCCCGGCGGGAGCGGCGCAAGGGGGAGGAATCCAACGAGCGGATCCTGCTGGTGACGGGGGTGTGTACCCTGGCGTTCCTCACCGGCCTGAGCTTTTTCTCCATGACCAGGGCACTGCGGTACGACCCGGCGGCCGGGCCGGCCTTCTCCATGGAGGACCTGAACCGCTTTGTCGGCATCGGCCTGGGGGCCCTGCTGATGGTGCTGGGCAACATCATGCCCAAGGCCCGGCGGAATTCCCTCTTCGGCATCCGCACCCGCTGGAGCCTGGCCAGCGACACCGTGTGGCAGAAGAGCCAGCGCTTCGGGGGCATCGCCACGGTGGCGGGGGGCTTCCTGCTGATCCTGCTGGCCCTGGTGCTCCCGGGGTTGTGGAACGTTGCGGCGCTGGCGGCGGTGCTGACGGTCCTGTGCATCCTGTGCGTCGAAGCCAGCCGGCGGTATGCGCTCGCGGAGAGAAGAAGAGAAAGGAAAGACGGATGAAGAAATATGCAAAGCCCCTGCGGTTTGCGCTGGCCCTGCTGCCGGTGGCCCTGGCGGCCGGCTGGTTCACGGCGCAGTATTCCCTGGACGCCCTCAGCGGGGCCATGATGGAGGAGATGATCCGTCAGGCGGGCAGCCCGGAGGCGGCCAGGACCATCACCGTGGCGGTCACGGTGGCGCAGACTGTGCTTTATGCGCTGGTGTGCGGCTTCTTCGGGTACGTCCTGGCGGAGAAGCTCGGCCTGATGCGGCCCTTTCGCCCGGAGAAGCGGGAGACGGTGCTCACGGCGGTGCTGGGCGTCCTTTGCGGCGGGGTGTTCAGCCTGGACGCCTGGACGTTCACCCGGTGGATTCCCGAACTGGCAGAGGCCTATGCCGGCATGGGACGCTTTGACGCCCCCGCCTGGATCGCCTCCGTCCTCTATGGCGGGGTCGTCGAGGAGGTCATGCTCCGGCTCTTCCTGATGAGCCTGCTGGCCTGGCTCGGCTGGAAGCTCTTCTTCCGGAGGATGGAGACCGTCCCCGCGGGGCTGCTCATCGCGGCCAATGGACTGGCGGCCCTGGCCTTTGCCGCCCTGCATCTCCCGGCCACCGCCCTGGATTTCGGCAAGCTGACGCCCCTGCTGCTCCTGCGCTGCTTCCTGCTCAACGGCGCCTTCGGCCTGGCGGCGGGCCGCCTCTACCGGAAGTACGGCATCCAGTACGCCATGCTCTTCCACACCCTGCTGCACATCGTGTCCCGCACCGTCTGGCTCATCGCCCTCCCGTGAAGGGGAGTGAAGGCCCTCCCGTGAAGGGAAATGAAGGAAGCTTGATTGTTTGCCCCCGGCATGGTATCATGGGGCAGACAGGAAAAAGGAGGACAGGGAAAAATGGGCATGAAGCAGAGGCCGGAGATCGTGGCGCTGCCGGGGGGCAGCCGGGGCTGGACGCATACGTATCCCGCCTTCCGGGTGCTGGCGGTGGTGCCGGAGGCGGATCCCTCGGCGGAGGTCATCAACTACGGCTTCAAGGCGCCGTATCTGCTGGTCCTTGACGACCGGGGACGGGATCTGGCGGAGGCGGAAGCCTTTGCCGACGCCCGGGGCCTGACGGACATCGCCCGGGCCCATGCCTCCTCCGTGGTATTTGTGCAGCCCACCGCCCCCGGGGGCTGGGAGACGGCGGACGCGGAGCTCTTCCGGGCCCTGGCGGCGGAGAGCAAGATCCAGCAGTACTATGACACCGGCCTGGTGCTGAGCCGGGACCGCTTCACCCGCGAGTGGGGGGACTGCTTCATCCGGGGCGCCCTGTTCCGCACGGTGCTCTTCGGCTATGGGGCCTCCGCGGACTACATTGCCCGGTG
>JAEEGL017092040.1_pt1 | contig 12281 bp, 9 predicted proteins | sample 9134231 | NCBI WGS metagenome assembly JAEEGL01 (sample SAMN16246548, study PRJNA631951) | gut metagenome | biome: gut microbiome; feature: rumen; material: fiber-attached | host: Bos | place: Iran: Karaj | collected 2018-10 | reverse complement strand
TTTGGCCTTGAGGAATCCTACGGATGCCTTGCAGGAACACATGCTAGAGATAAGGATGCCATCGTTGCAGTTATGATGCTTTGCGAGCTTGCAGCATTCTACAAGAAACAGGGCAAGAGCGTATGGGATGCTATGATCGATATGTACGAGGAGTATGGCTACTACAAGGAAGGCCAGTACTCAATCACAATGAAGGGTAAAGAGGGCGCTGAGCAGATCGCAGCTCTTATGGACAAGCTCCGCAGCAATCCTCCAAAGACATTCGGTCAGTGGACTGTAGAAGAGTTCAGAGATTACAAGACAGGCAAGACCATCGATATGGCTACAGGAAAAGAGGGCGAGACAGGACTTCCTTCTTCAAACGTACTGTACTTTGCGCTCAATGATGATTCATGGTGCTGCGCAAGACCTTCAGGTACAGAGCCTAAGATCAAGTTCTACTTGGGCGTTAAGGGCAAAAACCTTGAGTACGCTGCAAAACTTCAGGATGAACTCACAGCTGCGGTAAAAAAGGTAATCGAGGAATAAAATGGGTATAAAGAATGCGGCCAATAAGACAATTGCATATGCAAAGCGCAATGGCTTAAAGGCCGCATTTTTTGCTGCCCTTGAGAGAGTATCTGACAATCTCAAAGACAAATACGAATACATACCTCCGTCCAAGGAGGCACTAGAGGAACAGGCCAGAGAGTACAAGGCTTTCGCAGAAGCCGGAAACAGTGTGCGCTTTAGCATAGTGGTTCCTCTTTTTAATACTCCGGAGAAATATCTCAAGGAGATGATCGAATCTGTTTTGGCCCAGACCTACGGAAACTTTGAGCTGGTGCTGGCAGATGCGTCAGATAATACATCTGACATTGCTATTGAATATACAAGAGAAGATCCAAGGATAAAATACTATCATCTTGATAGTAACGGCGGTATTTCCGAAAATACCAACAGAGGCCTGGAGAAGGCTACCGGTGATTATATAGGGCTTCTTGACCACGACGATGTCCTGACACCGGATGCTCTTTATGAAGTTGCAAGGCTCATCAGACAGAGCATGAAAAAGAATTGGCTGGCCAGATATGCAGACTGCCCGATAAGGCTTATTTATTCTGATGAGGACAAGTTTGACGATGTAAAAAATGTTTACTACGAGCACCATGGCAAGCCCAACTTCAATATGGATTATCTCTTTTCAAACAACTATATCTGCCACTTTGCTGTAGTGAGGGCAGATGTGATAAAGAGACTTAAGCTTCGCAAAGCATTTGATGGCGCGCAGGACTATGACCTGTTCCTGAGGTGCTGTACTGAGGCGGCTCTTGAGATGCCTGCCTGTGGCAATCAGATTGCACACATCGGGAAAGTGCTATATCACTGGAGATGCCACAAGAACTCAACAGCAGCTAATCCGGCAAGCAAGACCTATGCCTATGAAGCCGGTAAGGCAGCTTTGGAGGATCTTTGCAGAAGATACAATATTTCTGCGGAAGTGGAGATGCTTCAGCACCTTGGCTTTTACAGGATAAATTATGAACCGGATATTTTTGCCGGCAGAAAAGATGTGGGCTGCATCGGAGGAAAGCTCCTGAACAAAAAAGGAAGACTTATAGGCGGCGCGTACACAAAAGAAGGAACGGTCATGTACAGAAACCTTCCGGAAGGGTACAGTGGAGGCCTTCAGCATCGCGCGGTTCTTCACCAGGACTGCTACGCAGTGGATATAAGGTGTATTGCTGTGCGCAGTGATCTGATACCTGTTTTTGAAGAGATCACAGGAATTAAGTATGAAGATACCTACACACCTTTGCTTGCTAAAATGAGCAATGTTAACAATGTTGTCGAAACCGGAAGCAGAGTTGATACAAAAGTCGGAAATGAAAGTGGAACAGACACAAAGAATGTAAGCGGCGGCATAGGAGACACAAAGGCTTTAGAGACGGTGGATGAGAGATTCGCAGGCCTTTCTGAGGAAGAAATTCTTTCTCTTAGCATGAAATTCGGTGAAGAAATGAAGAGACGATGCCTGCGCAGCGTCTGGGATCCAAGGGCCAAAAAGGCCATATTGGGTGATAAAAAGCAGAGTAAAATAGAAAAGCAAAAATCATAATCAGGGTTTTTATGAATAAAGTTGCAGTAATAATTCCGAATTACAATGGAAAAAAATATCTCACAGATTGCCTTAAGAGCCTGCAGAAGCAGACTTTTAAGGATTTTTGTGTTATTATAGTGGACAATGCATCAACTGACGGGAGCATTGAACTGGTAAAAGATCTTCCGGGCGTTAAGATTGAGCGACTTTCTGAGAACACAGGCTTTGCAAACGCTGTAAACGTCGGCATTCGCACTGCTATGGATAAAGAGATCTCGGCGGAGTATGCATTTCTTTTAAATGATGATACCAGATGTGATGAGGGCGCCATTGAGGCCCTTGTTAAGACCATGGACAAAAATCCGAAGGTTTTTGCCACACAGGCTAAGATGCTTCAGTTCAAGGATACGGATAAGGTTGACGACGCAGGTGATTACTACTGCGCACTGGGATGGGCCTATGCGCCCAGCAAGGATAAAGACAGCGCAAGGTACAACAAGCGCGCATTGATCACAAGTGCCTGTGCAGGGGCTGCCATGTACAGAATGGATGCCTTTGACAAGGTAGGTCTATTTGACGATGTGCATTTTTGCTATCTTGAAGACGTGGATATCGGCTATAGGGCAAGGCTCTATGGTTACAAGAATCTGTGCGAGCCGGCAGCGATAGTTTATCATGCGGGAAGTGCCAGCAGCGGTTCCAGGCATAATGCATTTAAGGTTGAACTTGCAGCATCCAATAATTTATACTTAATCTATAAAAATATGCCGTTTTTGCAGGTACTTCTTAACCTGCCGCTTATACTTGCCGGCATTTTGATAAAACATATTTTTTACATGAAAAAGGGGCTTGGAAATGCTCACCTGAAAGGCCTTGCCAAGGGCTTTTCCAAGATATTCAAGAATTCTGACAGAAGAGTCAGATTTGGAGGAGAACAGTTATTACACTGCTGTCAGATGCAGCTTGAACTTTGGATCAACTGTATCAGGATCCTTATCGGATAAGGCACAAGATATGAGCCTGACGCTTTGTAATGGTGGGGATTTATTTTAATGATCAAGGACAACCAGACTCATCTGAATAGATTACACGTTGTGGTGGACGGGCTATTTGTGGCCGGTTCTTATTTGGCGTCCTATTTTGTAAGGTTTGAATTAGGCGTTGGACCAAAGGTTGTGGGAGGCCATCTCCCTCTTAGCTCCTACGCGCAGGCTCTGTATTATCTTGTGCCCGGATACCTGATGCTTTACTACATGGTAAACCTCTATACGTCCCGAAGGGCACTTAAGCTCTGGAACGAGTTTGTGGATATAGTTCAGGCCAATATCATGGGAATGCTGGGGTTCATGGTAATCCTGTTTATGTTAAAACAAAAGGATTACTCCCGATTTATGATCGGCATATTCTTCGTGCTGAACATATTTCTGACCACACTGGCGCATGGACTCCTGCGAAGGTTCCTCAGATACATCAGAAAAAAAGGCTACAACATCAAGCACATTTTGCTGGTGGGATACTCAAGAGCAGCCGAAGCATATATCAGCAGGATATTGGAAAATCCTCAATGGGGATATGAAGTTGCCGGCGTACTTGATGACTTTGTTCCGATAGATACTAGCTATCACGGTATCAAGGTTGTGGGTAAGATTGAGCAGCTTGGAGATTATCTCAGCAATCAGAACTACGACGAAATTACAATTACACTTCCGCTTGATGACTATGACAGGCTGGAAGAGCTGGTGGCTCAATGTGAGAAATCCGGTGTCCACACCAAGTTCATACCGGATTACACATCTCTTTTCCCAAGTAATCCATATACGGAGGATGTACAGGGACTTCCTGTTATCAACATCAGGTATGTTCCGCTCACAAACTCTTTTAACAGACTGGCAAAAAGACTGGTTGACATCATTGGATCACTTATAGCCATCATTATCTTTTCACCAATAATGATCATAACAGCAATTGCGGTAAAAAGTACCAGTAAGGGGCCCGTCATCTACAAGCAGGAGAGGATCGGGCTTAACGGCGCACCGTTTATGATGTACAAATTCAGAACCATGATGGTTCAGACTGAAGCCGAGGAAAAGAAGGGCTGGACGACGAAGAATGACCCGAGAGTTACGAAGGTCGGCGCTGTTCTCAGAAAGCTGAGCCTTGACGAAATGCCACAGTTCTTTAACGTGCTGCTTGGCAAGATGAGCCTTGTGGGCCCAAGACCGGAGAGACCTCAGTTCGTTGAAAAATTCAAGGAACAGATCCCAAGGTACATGGTTAAACATCAGGTCAGACCCGGAATCACCGGCTGGGCGCAGATCAACGGTTACAGAGGTGACACCTCCATCAGAAAAAGAATTGACTACGATATTTATTACATAGAAAACTGGTCCATGTTCTTTGATTTCAAGATATTGCTTGGTACCATCAGATATGGATTTGTGAATAAGAACGCATATTAACTTGTATAATTCATAAGTTTATGGCAAAATGTTATGGTGGCATTTAAAGTGCCACCATTTTCTATGCAATTTATAAAGTTATGTTGGGATAAGGAGAATAGTAATGGGTAATCGTGAGGATGAGTACTACGAGAGAGGTGAGAGAAGACCTGCTCCCAGACGTACCAGAGATGATAGAGAAAGAGACACAAGATCAAGAGACGACAGATACAGAGACGACTATTACGAGGATGATTATGATGACTATGATGACAGACCTGCAAGAAGGTCAGGCAGTTCATCAAGATCATCTTCTTCCAGAAGCAGTGCATCAAGAGGCGCATCTTCATCAAGAAGTGCTTCCTCTTCAAGGAACGGATCAAGGAGTTCATCAAGCCGCAGCAGCGCTGCAGGCAGTTCTTCAAGAAGTTCCAGGAGCAGCTCAAGGGGAGGATCTCGTGGCGGCTCAAGGGGCGGCAAGAAGAACAACACTAAGGCAATAGTTCTTTTGATAGCTGAAGTTTTAGTTGCCTGCATTCTTATTTTTGTTGCATATACAGTATTCTTCAAGGTTGATGTTACCAAGGTCGGCAAGGTTAACATGAACGAAGAGGTCATCAGCCAGAGTATCAGTGAGACAGTTGTGGAGAACCAGCAGATGAAGGGCTACACTAACCTGGCTCTGTTCGGTGTTGACTCCCGTGAAGGCGAGCTTACCAAGAAGACCAGAAGTGATACGATAATTATCTGTTCCATCAACAACGATACAGGCGATATCAAGCTTTGCTCAGTATATCGTGATACATACCTCAACCTCAGTAACGATGAGTACACAAAGTGTAATGCAGCTTATGCCGAGGGCGGTCCTGAGCAGGCAATCTCAATGCTCAATATGAACCTTGATATGGACATTGAGAACTTCGTTACAATCGGATTCAGAGGACTTACTGATGTTGTAGATGCACTTGGCGGCGTTACAATCGAAGTTACAGATGCTGAGATCTCACACCTTAACAACTACCAGTCAACTATGGCTACAGAGATGAAGCGCGATTACACACCTGTTAAGAGCGCAGGAGTTCAGACTCTTGACGGACTTCAGGCAACAGCTTACTGCCGTATCAGATATACAGCAGGTGATGACTTCCGTCGTGCTGAGAGACAGAGAACAGTCCTTATGGCATGTCTTGACAAGGCTAAGACTATGAGCTATTCACAGCTTGAGGCAGTTGCCAATAAGGCATTTGGCGAGACTTATACATCACTTGACCTTTCAGAGATCCTTGACCTTCTCAAGAACGTTGCTAATTACAACGTTGTTGACAACAACGGATTCCCTGAGGAGAGCATGAGAGCTACAGGCACAATCGGTAAAAAAGGTAGCTGCGTAGTTGCAAGAGATCTTGAATCCAACGTTGTATGGCTTCATAACTTCCTCTTCAACGATTCATCATACTCTGTTTCTGATGATGTTAAGAAGTACAGCGATAAGATCAAGTCAGATACAAGTTCTTATTTGAACTAAAATAGAAATGCGATCAAAGGGGGCCGGGGTCTCTAAGAGCCCTTGGCCTCCATTTTTAATTTCAGTGGAGATTTTATGAGCACTGTAGATGTTATAATTCCAACTTACAAGCCGGATTATTCTCTTTTTACCCTGATCGATGATCTTGAGAAGCAGTCATTCAGTCCGTCAAAGATCATAATAATGAATACGGAAGAGAAGTACTGGAACGAACTTACTGCGAACAATCCGGAAAATCCTTTGGAAAAATATGACAATATAATAATAAGGCATATAAAAAAAGCTGATTTTGACCATGGCGAGACGAGGAATCAGGGCGTTCTTTTGTCGGATACAGATCTTTTCCTGATGATGACGCAGGATGCTTTTCCTAAGGACAAAATGTTGTTGGCCAATCTTGCCAAGGCTTTTGACGATACGGACGTAGCTGCAGCTTACGCAAGGCAGTACCCAAAGAGTGACTGCAACCTTGCTGAGAGATATTCGAGAAAATTCAACTATCCCAATGAGGCTGTCAAGAAAACTCAGAGTGATGTTCCAAAGCTTGGGATAAAGACATATTTTTGCTCTAATGTATGTGCTATGTACAGGAGAGACGTATATAATATTATTGGTGGGTTTACTCATAAGACTATTTTTAATGAGGACATGGTTTATGCCGGAAATGCCTGCCAGAAGGGCTATGCGATCATGTATGTGCCTCAGGCGGGCGTGATCCATTCCCACAATTACACCTGTATGCAGCAGTTCCACAGAAATTTTGACCTGGGAGTTTCCCAGACTGAACACCCGGAGATCTTCGGAGGCATCAAGTCGGAGACTGAAGGTAAAAAGATGGTCAGGCAGACCATAGATCATTTCAGGCACATCGGAAAGTCTTACCTGATACCGCACTATGTGGTGATGTGTGGCTTCAGATGGCTTGGATACAAACTTGGGCGCAATTATACAAAGCTCCCCAAGGGCCTTAGGATTGCCTGCTCACTCAATAAAGAATACTGGCTGTGATTTCATTATTCTTTTTTGATTAAGAAGATTGGAGATTTAAATGGAATTAGACCTTGCCGGAAGCAATATAAGAATATCTGACGACATCAATTCTTGGGAGGAAGTAAACCTCCTTTATAACTCTGCCCTCAAGCAGATCACGACTAAGATCGAGATTCTCAACGAGGAGTTTCAGGAAGTACACAGGTACAATCCCATTGAGCACACGAAGGCGAGACTCAAGACTCCGGAGAGTATCGTCAAGAAGCTCAGGAGAAATGGCTATGAGTCAACAATTGAGAACATGGTGCGCTATGTGAATGATATTGCAGGTGTGCGCATCATCTGTTCTTTTACTTCGGATATTTACAGAATCGCAGAGATGATCAGCAACCAGAAGGATATTCAGGTTCTGACCGTTAAAGACTATATCATGAATCCCAAGAACAGTGGCTACAGAAGCTACCACATGATAGTATCCCTGCCCGTTTATCTTTCCGACAGAATCGTAAACGTGAAGGTAGAGATCCAGATCCGTACTGTTGCCATGGATTTCTGGGCTTCTCTCGAGCACAAGATTCAGTACAAATTTGAGGGAAAGGCTCCGGCTCACATCAATTCGGAGCTCTACGAGTGCGCGCGCATGGTGGCTAACCTTGACGCCAGAATGCTCTCGCTTAATGAAGAAATTCAAGCAATTAGTGAAGGGAAAGCATGAAGCAGAACGAAGCACTCGCTGCTGAGTTCGTGAGAAAGTGAGTCAAGAGTGAGGGGCGAGAAAGGAATTTTGTGACCCTTTTGAGTCAAGACTCGAAATTGCTTTGCAATTTCTCGTTTGAGCTATTCATGAAGCAGAACGAAGCACTTGCTGCTGAGTTCGTGAGAAAGTGATTCAAGAGTGAGGGGCGAAAGGAATTTTGTGACCCTTTTGAATCAAGACTCGAAATTGCTTTGAAATTTCTCGTGTGAGCTATTCGTGAAGCAGAACGAAGCACTCGCTGCTGAGTTCGTGAGAAAGTGATTCAAGAGTTGACTGGCCCTCGCCGAAGGCGACTTAATTGGCCAGTCAATCATTAATAGGGTTTACCCTATTAATGAGGAGTGGGTAGACACGGTTTCCCGCACCTACCCTATTATGAAAAAATCTATCTTACATTTTCAGTTGCCACATCTCTCGTGGCTATGTGAATACTATACAAGACAAATATTAATAAATTATGAACAAAGAATGAACTAATGGTAAAATACCACAATAAAATATATTTGGCAAAGGCATTCTTGTTAAAATTGCATAATAAAGGTAAAATGTGATGACAAGGGGATTAAGGTCATAATGAGCTCATGCTTGCATGATGATCATTATGACTTTAAGACCCGTAAAAACATGAGGAAGTAGCATTTTTATGCGGATTCCGAATGTTTTTAGAATTGCGAGAGTTGCTTGTAACGGAGCAATTCGTGTCATCAAATATACTTGGTGAGTGGATTATGGTTATAATGAGTTCATGCTTGCATGATAATCATTATGATTTTACGATTTGTGTCATCAAATACACTTGGGGAGGGGATTTAAGTGGAAAACATCATGAACAAGATAGTTGAGAAGATCAGTGCTCAGGACATCATCAGGGCCAATTCCCAGGCAGAAGCCAAGGAAGCGGAGCGAATCAAGCTCGAAGCTGAGCAGTACAAGCTCCAGCTTAAAGAGCTTAAGGACAGCACAGAAGAGTACAGAAAATATCTTGATGAGATGAGAAAGGAAGCCGGAGAATACAAGGCTTCTCTCGAGGGGATGAGAGCAGAGGTCAAGGAGTACAAAGCCTCCCTTGAGGAAATGAGAGAGGATACAAAGGCCTACAGTCAGAAACTGGAAGAGAGCCAGGAGAAGGTCCACGATGTAGGCGTTCAGGTATACAGAAATGTTCAGGCCATCGTAGAGAGAGGGCAGAACTGGAATAAAGATGAATTCAAAGATGTGGCTAAAAAGCTGGAGTCTATTCAGGTCGGTGTTGAGACCAAGAATGCAGCTCTTTTGCCGCTGTCTATAATTACAATGCTGCTGGTCATTGCAGATATTGTGATAAATGTACTCAGGATCCTTGGGATCATCTGAGTCAATCATAAATTTAGGAAGAACGTTTTTTCATGGGTTTAAGAAATACAGTTTTTAGAAACAAGATTAAAATTTGGTTTTTGCAATCTGCACTTGTTGTAATTGTTTTGTGGATTTTGTTCATGCCCTCAATGGTGAAATTTCAGAAGGGCTCAAATAACATTTTTACGGTGTTTTTGAACGATATTGAAGTTGGAACGGTAGAATCAAGGGATGAGGCATATAAAGCCCTCAGAATGGCCAGAAAAGCAATTTCAACCAATTCTGAGGAATTGACCCTGGCTACTGCTAACATCTCTGTCAAGGGAGATAATGTTCTCTGGGGAGAGGTTGAATCTGCAAATAGCGTTTCCGAGAAGATGCAGGATGTTCTGAACGCCAGTAAAAAGAGCACTCTAAACAGAGCTTATTCCATAAAGATCAATGAGTTTTCGGTCAATCTGGCGAGTATTGACGAAGTCATGACTCTTTTGAGAACTTCGATTTCCAAGTATGATACTGAGGATCAGTACGATGTTCAGCTGGTTTTGGACTCGGACCGTGAGGTAAATGTGCTTATGCCACAGGTCCTTAGCAGAGAGGAAGTTCAGAGAGTTGAGGAAATTGCTCAGACTTCAATGCCAGAAGCAGGCTTTTTTGCCACAGTGACAGAAGTGGTAAACGCAGCCACACCACTTGCTTATGACAAGGACTTTTCGGACTATAAGCTTGGACTTCAGAGCATAGATTTTAAGGACAAAGTAGAGATAGTAGAGAGCTATCTGCCCAGCGAGGAACTGACAGATCTTTCTACAGCTATTGACGAAGTTACCAAGGACAAGGAGACCAACCAGATCTACGAAGTTAAATCCGGTGATACCTTAAGTCTTATTGCTTCGAAATACGATCTTACCGTGGCAGATCTTATAAACATGAATGAGTCTTTGGAGGATGAGTTTACCAGGATCCGTCCGGAGGATGAAATTATTGTAACTGTTCCGGAACCGGAGCTTTCTGTAAACTACGTTATAGAGAAGTATTACGAGGAAGACTATGAGGCGCCGATTGAGTATGTGGACAATAACAGCTGGTACACGACTCAGAGCAAGGTACTGCAGGAACCTTCCGCAGGTCACAGAAAAGTTGTTGCGCTTGTGAGTTACACCGATGATGGCGAGGTTTCAAGGGAAATCGAGAAGGAAGAGGTGACCTATCAGGCTGTTCCCAAGATTGTTGAGAGGGGAACAATCGTACCTCCGACCTATATCAAACCTATTTCCGGAGGACGACTTACCTCCGGATTCGGCAAAAGAAATCGTCCTACCAAGGGCGCAAGCTCCTATCATAAGGGCGTTGACTGGGCTACACCTACCGGAACTGCGGTTGTTGCTTCCAGCAGCGGCGTTGTTACGAGAGCCGGTTGGGGAAGCGGATACGGATACTGCGTATACATCAGGCATCCGGACGGAAGAGAGACCAGGTACGGACACCTTTCGAAAGTACTTGTTTCTGCGGGACAGACTGTATCTCAGGGTCAGAAGATTGCCCTTTCAGGAAACACCGGTGTTTCCACAGGACCGCATTTGCATTTTGAGATACTTGTTAACGGTTCGCAGGTAAATCCGTTAAATTATCTTAACTGATATGGACAGGTAATATATGCAAGTTGTCGTACTTTTTACCGATAAATTATGCATATTTTACAAAACGCAATATTTGTGTTATTAATATAAGTTGTCCTAAATATGAAATGAAAATATGAGCTGAGCACGAGGGAGCTTATGGAAGAGTACGTAATTAAGGGTGGAATACCTCTTGTTGGTGAGGTGGAGATCGGCGGTGCCAAGAACGCAGCACTTGCTATTCTCGCAGCCGCTACCATGACAGATGAGACCGTCCTTATTGAAAATATGCCCGATAACTCTGATACCAATGCAATGCTTCAGGCAATTGGCAGTACCGGAGCATTTGTTGACAGAGTTGACAGACACACAGTTAAGATAAATGCTTCACAGATCAAGGGTTATACAATTGAAAACGATTATATCAAGAAGATAAGAGCTTCTTATTATCTTTTGGGAGCACTTCTTGGAAAATACAAACAGGCCGGAGTTGTTCTTCCGGGCGGCTGTAATATAGGACTCAGGCCTATCGACCAGCATATCAAGGGATTCACAGCTCTTGGAGCTGCAGTTAACATCGAGCATGGAATCATAGATGCTCATGCTGACAAACTTGTTGGAAGTCATATTTACCTTGATGTTGTCAGTGTCGGAGCAACTATCAATATTATGATGGCAGCTTCAATGGCAGAGGGTAAGACTATTATCGAGAATGCTGCCAAGGAGCCACATGTAGTTGATTTTGCCAACTTTCTTAACAGTATGGGTGCCAATATTAAGGGTGCAGGTACTGATGTTATCAGGATAAGAGGCGTTGAGAAGCTCCATGGCACAGAGTATACCATCATTCCGGATCAGATTGAGGCCGGAACATTCATGATGGCAGCAGCTGCAACAAAGGGCGATATTACTATCAAGAACGTAATTCCCAAGCACCTTGAGTCCATTAGTGCCAAGCTGGTTGAGATGGGATGTCAGATACATGAGTCTGATGATGCAGTCAGAGTCGTTGCTACAAGACGTCTTCAGAACACACATGTGAAGACTTTGCCATATCCGGGATTCCCTACAGATATGCAGCCTCAGATGACTGTAGCACTTGGCCTGGCCAGTGGCATCAGCATAGTTACTGAGAGTATTTTTGAGAACAGATTTAAATACGTGGATGAGCTCACAAGAATGGGAGCCAGCATCAAGGTAGAGGGCAGCACAGCTATCGTTGAAGGTGTAGACAAGTACACCGGAGCTGTTGTTTCTGCACCGGACCTTCGTGCAGGAGCTGCACTTGTTATCGCAGCGCTCACAGCAGAGGGTTATTCCACTGTTGAAGATATCAAATATATTGAGCGAGGTTATGAGGATTTTGATCAGAAACTTCGTGAACTTGGTGCCCAGATTGAGAAGGTAGACTCAGATAAAGAAATCCAGAAGTTCAAGCTCAAGAATGCCTGAATTCCTGGCCAAATGGCCGAACAAAGAAAATCATAAATATATATGCGAATCATTGTGATGAGCAGTTGAAACAATTAGTCCATAA
>JAEEGL016909613.1_pt1 | contig 12281 bp, 8 predicted proteins | sample 9134231 | NCBI WGS metagenome assembly JAEEGL01 (sample SAMN16246548, study PRJNA631951) | gut metagenome | biome: gut microbiome; feature: rumen; material: fiber-attached | host: Bos | place: Iran: Karaj | collected 2018-10 | reverse complement strand
GCCATCCGACGAAGCCAAAACATATTCGCCCGCCTCGGCTTGCAGCTGCTGACGCAGATGCCCGACCGCAAGCAGCCGTCCCGCTTCATCGATGCGCAAATGTCCGTCCACGAAGCTCAGCCCTTCTTCATAAATCCAAACAGCCCCTTGCTCTTAGGGCCTTTAGATGATTCTTCCAGTTTCTTTGTAATGAGGCGCAGTTCGAGCGCGGCCTCGGTGTTATGCGGAGCCACCTGTACCGCCTTTTTAAAGGTCTCGGCCGCCGCTTCCAGATCCCCTTCGACGCGCTGCACGCGACCCAGATAGATCAACGGCTCCTCGCGGCGTTTAAAGGTCTTGGTGATCTGCGTCAGCGTCTCTTTTACGCGCCTGACCACTTCGGCGGAACGGCCCTGCTCGCAGGCGATCATAAACTCGCAGTAAGCCGCTCCTGCCTGAGCCAGGGGATCCTCGGGTGTGACCGTGAGCGCTTTTTGAAAGAGCTCCAATGCCGCCGCCATCTGGTTATTGCGCGTCAGCCGCAGAGCGCTGCTCACCGCTTTTTCGGCATCCAGGATCGCATCGAATCCGGTCACTGCATTGCCGGAGGCTGCAGACGCAGCGCCACCCCCCTTGAGGCTGAGATCGTACTCCTTGCGCAACTCCGCAGAACTTAAGGTTTCGTGCGCGCGGTTGAGGACGATAAACGCCTTTTGCACCAGATCGCGGGAAGCCTGATCGATCTCGAAACGCGCAAAGCGATCCGCATGGAATTCACGCGCAAACTTGCGAAATGCATCGCGAATCTGGTTTTGCTCGGCTGTAGGCTCGACCTCCAGGAGCTCGTAGTAATTCTTGGATTCCTGAGCCTCGACGATCGACTTCGCTTTTTCGATGCGCGCCAGGATCTCGGGCGTGGGCGGCTTTTTGAGCGCTGCGGGCGCAGTGGATCGAGGGGCTGGCCTTTGCTGCGGCTCCGCTGAAGGGCGCATTGCAGGCGGCATCGAAGGGTTTTGAGGGCGCGAGGGCGCGGCCGAAGGCGCCTTGCTTACCGATGGCTGCGGAGCTGTATAGGCTTGATTTTGTTGAACAAAATGGCCAATTCCTGAAACCAGAAGCGCACAGGCTTCGCGATCGGCGCGGCGGCCCAGCTGAGAAGTCAGTTCGGGCAAAGTGACGGGCCGCTGCTCAAAAAGGCGCGCATTGGGCGAAGGAAAGAGCGATTCGTAAAACTCCGCCAGGGGCGAAACCATGGGATCCCAGGCCAAAGCCTGTGCGCGAAAGGCATCCACAAACTGCGAACAATCGCTGTCCTTTAAAAAGCGCGCCACCGCTTCGAGCAAAAGCGACGTGACATCGATCGCCTCGCGCTTGATATCGCTTCTCAACTCCTGAGGTTCAAAGAGAAATTCGCCATCCATCCAGGACAGCGCTTCGAGCATCCTCTGGCGTTCCACCCGCATCTGAATCTTTTGCAAACGCGGCAAAGCGATCAAACCGCGCTCCACCGTACGCCGGGCCTGCTCGCTCTCGCTCTTGCAGTTTTGCAGCAAATCCATGCGCTCTTCCGCAGACAGCAGGCCCTCGCGCATCAAAACCGTCAGCAGCGCTTCTTCAGGCAACGTCGAGCTCGCAGCGATGGGAAATCCCGCGCGAAACCACACGATCTTGCTCACACTGCCACGCCAGAGGCGCAGCAAACCGCTCATGCGACGCTGGTGAACGCTTCGGAAGATTTTGAAAACTTTAAAGAAATCAAGCGGATTGCGCTGAAGCACCATCGTTGCCTCGCGTTCAGAAAGAATGGAACCTCACCCAGACCGTCTCGAACCCCACTTTTGATCAATCAGAGCTTTCAGGAGGCCGAAATGCGTAAAACACCCCCCCATTCGATAGCACATAAATCGAGCCATCAGAACCCATACTCGGCGCAGCGCTCATGCCGCTGCCGGGATTAAAACGAACCAGCGGGTGTCCGCTCTCTGCATCCAGGATATGCAGGCCGTCCTGCGACACCGAAACCGCGATGACCCCCTGACCGATGATCGGCTCGCTCGGCGCACCCGCATCTCCAAAAGACGTTCGCCATTTCATGCGGCCATCGTGACCATCGACGCGGCAAATCGAATCTTCGAGGCTCAGCACCAGGTCGTCGTCTGCGACCGCCATCGAAGAAATCCCCGAAATCGGCAAATTCCAACGCAATTCGCCCGATTCCGGATCGAGCGCATGCAGGCCTGAAGCCATCGAAGCTGCAAAAAGTTGCTTATTTAAAAGAACCGGCGTCGCATCGATGTCCTGGAATTTATGATGCTCGGGCGCCAAATCGCGATCCCAAATGAGCGTCCCGGAGGCGGCATCGAGCGCCACGAGATGGCCGTCCGAAAAACCCACATACGCGCGACCATCGGAAACCAGCACCGAGGATTCGCCGTTTAACGAGAAATCATCGGGCGCTTTGCGCCGATATTGCCAACGCCAGGCACCGGTCTTGCGATCCAGGGCGTAAACTGCATTCTGGCCGTCCACAAACAGCACGCGATCGCCGTCTACCACGGGCGCTTTTTGGATGGCCCCCGCAATGCGATAACTCCAAAGGCGTTGGCCCAAAAGGACCTGGGAACGGGGAATCGGAGCCGTTTTGGGAAACTCGTCGTAAGCGATCAGCAACCCGTCAACCGTGCCCACTAAAATGCGCCCATCATCCAGGATGGCGCGGCCCGCTGCCCCTGCGATTTCATCTTTCCACAGCGGTTCACCGCTTTGAGCATCAAAGCAATAAAACCAGCCATTCCCTGGACCCAGCGCTACGCGGCCATGCTCCACATCGACCGCAGCCGAAGCGAGGTGACGGTGTGTTTCAGCTGCAAATGAGCCTCCGCCCACCACCTTGCGCCAGGCGGGATGAACATGCAGAGGCTTTACATTGCGCATTTGCCCCGTCCCGGGCGATTCGGTTCCGGGCTCACCAAATCTTCCCAAGACGTTGCATCCCGCAAGCCCCAAAACAGCCCATAAGAGCGCTCGCTTCAATGAGCTTCTCCCAACAGCGCCAAATGCTTTTCGATGTCGGCCTTCAGCGCACGATTTGAGAGAAGATCCAAGTCCTGGGCATAATCCTTTTGAATGCGCTCATATTGTTTGCGGGCATCTTCGGATTTGGATTGGCGCTCTAAAATGCGGGCCACCTGAAAATCGCCGATGAGACCGAACGCCTTGGCATCGAGCGCGCTGAGCTGACGCCAGGTATCGAGCGCGCCATCGAGCTGGCCCTGATTTTCGAGCGCAACCGCCTTGCCCTGAAGCGCGACCGCGTAAAGCAGGGGATCGAGATTCGCTTTGGCCATCACCGCGTCATATTTTTCAACGGCCGCCTTGTCATCGCCCAAATCGACCGCCACGCCTGCAGATCCCAAGGCCGCCAGCGTCGAAACCGCAGCGCCCGACGTCTCCTGCTCCGCCTGGGCAAACGAGCTCTGCGCCTTCTTCAACGCCGCTTCGCGCGCTTCCGCCGTCACCTTTTCTTCGCCTTCAGCCGGCTTTTCGACCGCCTGGTAATCCTTTACGGCCAGCATCACGCGGTTGGTCGCCTCAACGCGGGCGCGATTGCGCGCATTCTGCAAATGAGACACCGTAAATAAAGCCACCAACAGAGCCGCCACACCGATGATGATCGGCCATTTGTGATCGAGCAGCCATTGAAACGCTTTGGCGGTCTGCCGGGTAAAATCATCGTTCCCGACGTCTGCCAACGCCGATTGCGCGCTGCCTTCATAGGGATTTTCTTGCTCGACAGCTTCCTGCTGCTGATTGTCTTCTGCGGGCGTTTCCGCTTTTGGAATCCGCTTCTTAATACGCTTGACCAAGGTTCGCTCCTGGAACAACAGTAACGGCGGCTCAGCCCGCCGGGCGCGGCAATCTATCACCTCAACTTTTTCACTGTCAACGCAACTCTTACTTAAGGTGTCTTGACCCTCAAAGCCTGCCCCCCTATTTTGCGCCGCATGTGGCAACATCGTGACAGACATCACTTTTTTGCGCTCACTTTGATGGGTGCGATCATCCTTCAGACTTCACCGGCGCGACCGGATCCTTATCGCGCAGAGGCGGGCATCGGATACAGCCATCTTTCGGGCGATGGCGGATTTCACGGCGCTTTTGGCGAGTTCAAAGGCGGCTATATCTGGGCCGAAAGCTTTGGAATTCTGGGTGGTTACAGATTTGAGCATTTTGAGGGCAACAGCGGCGGATGCAGCGTTCACAATCTTTCGCTCACCGCACGTTATGCGCTCGACGTGTTTCGTTACATCCCCTGGGTCGCCGTCGAGCCGAGCGTTTCGTTTGCGGATGCGATCGTCGATTCGCCCGACGTGGGTTTGGGGCTCAGTTTAGGGCTGGACTATCTTTTGGATGAACGCTGGATTTTAACATTTGCGCTCAACTACCAAAAAAGCGTGGGCGAAGGGCGTGAGCGTTGGTTCCTGGGTCCCAGACTCGCGTATCAGTTTACATTCGGTGATCCCTTCGAGCCTTAAAGCGATTGCATTTTTGCATTGGGGCTCCATATTGCGCCGGACTCGGTGTTGAAATGCAGGTCAATCATGTTTAATCAATCTGCGCCCAAACAAATCCCCTCAGATTTGCCGCTCATCGCCATCCGAAACGCGGTCGTCTTTCCCATTCCCAGTTTACCTGTGCCCTTAACCGTTGGGCGATCGCGCACCATGAAAGCCGTCGAGCTCGCTTCGGATGAACAGGGCTTCGCCTTCATCTCGATGCAGATCGATCCGCAGGAGGAACGCCCCGACGAAGATGGCATCCACCGCATCGGGACCATCGCGCGTTTGCTGCGACTGACGCGGACGAGCGGAGACAGCGAGCAGGAGCTGCTCATTGAAGGCCTCGCGCGCGGGCGGATCATGGCTTTCACCGAAGATCAGGGCGCGACCCGGGTGGAGGTGGAGCGTTTAGAGGATCAATACGAAGAAGACGCCGAGCTGGACGCGCTTTTGCTGAATCTCAAGGAGTTGGCGACCCGATCGGTGCGCCTTTCACCCCGTTTGCCCGACGAATTGCTCGCGGTGATCGAGACCATCTACGATCCCTCCCATCTCTGCGATCTTTTGGCGACGCAACTCTCGATCGACAGTGAAGAAAAGCAGCATTTGCTGGAGATCACCGACTTAAAGGCGCGCATGCGGGAGGTGTTGCAGCATTTATCGCACGATGTGGCGGTGCTCGAGCTGTCGGCGAAGCTGCGCTCCGAGGTGAAGGAGAGTCTCGACAAGCATCAGCGCGAAGTTTACCTGCGGGAACAGATGCTCGCGATTCAGAAGGCCCTGGGCGAAAACCCCGAGGACGACGACACGGGCGAGCTCTCGTTGCGGATTGAAAACGCCGGAATGCCCGAGCCGGCGCTCAAGGTGGCGCGGAGGGAGTTAAAGCGGCTCAGCCGAATGAGCCCTCAAAGCTCGGAATACACCGTAGGCCGCACCTACATCGACTGGCTGCTCGACACCCCCTGGAAAACCTTCACCGAAGACAACCTCGACGTCAAAAATGCTGCGGAGCTCCTGGAAGAGGACCATTACGGGCTCGAGAAGGTGAAGCGCCGCATCACCGAATATCTGGCGGTGCGCAAACTGAAGGGCGATCTCAAGGGACCGATCCTCTGTCTGGTGGGGCCCCCGGGCGTGGGCAAGACTTCTTTGTCGAAATCGATCGCCAAAGCGCTCGGTCGCAAGTTTGTGCAGTCTTCTCTCGGCGGCATGCGCGATGAAGCCGAGATTCGCGGACATCGCCGCACGTATATTGGCGCTCTGCCGGGCCGAATCATCCAGGGGCTCAAGCGGGCGGGCACCATGAATCCCGTTTTCATCCTCGACGAGATCGACAAGCTCGGAAACGATGTGCGCGGCGATCCGGCTTCAGCGCTGCTCGAAGTGCTCGATCCGGAGCAAAACAACGCGTTCATGGATCACTATCTCGACGTGCCGGTCGATCTTTCCTCGGTGCTGTTTATGGCGACGGCCAACCGACTCGACACCATCCCGCCGCCGCTCCTCGACCGCATGGAAGTCATCGAGATTCCGGGCTACATCCAGGACGAAAAGATGGCGATCGCGCGCCGCCATCTGTTACCGAGGGAACTCGAGGAGCACGGGCTTACGGCGGAGCAGGTCAGCCTCGGCGACGATGTTTTGGAGCTCATCACCACGCGCTACACGCGGGAAGCCGGGGTGAGAAACCTGGGACGCCAGATAGCAGCGGTTTTGCGGAGCGTGGCGCGGGATATCGCGACGGAAGAGGTGCAGGCGCCCGTCCAAATCGATGCCGCGAGGGTGCGGAATGCTTTGGGCCCGGAGAAATTCTTCCCCGATATGTCGGAGGAGATTTCGACGCCGGGACTCGCGATCGGGCTCGCCTGGACGCCGGTGGGCGGCGATATTTTGTACATCGAAGCGACGGCGATGGGCGGCAGCGGGAAATTAACGCTGACGGGACAGCTGGGAGAGGTGATGCGCGAGTCGGCGCAGGCTGCGATGTCGTACATCCACGCGCATGCCCGGGCGCTTCAAATCGACGAGTCGGTCTTCTCGAATCAGAACATCCATCTGCACGTGCCGAGCGGGGCGATTCCCAAAGACGGGCCCAGCGCGGGGGTGACGCTGACGGCAGCCTTAACGTCGCTGCTGACGGGACGCTGCATGCGCAATGCGTTGGCGATGACGGGCGAGATCACTCTGCGGGGCGTGGTGCTTCCCGTGGGCGGGATCAAAGAAAAGGTGCTCGCAGCGCACAGAGCCGGCATCAAGGAGATCATCCTGCCCAAGCGCAATGAGGGCGATTTGGAGGAAATTCCGGCGGATTGCCGTCAGGAAATGAAGTTCCATCTGGTGGATCGCATCGAGCCCGTCTTAAAGCTTGCCCTCGGCATCGACGTTTCGCCGGATTTGCCCAAAGAGGCGCCGGAAGCGCGGCCGAATCCGGATTCCGAAAACAAAAAGCCCCATTCCCCGGGCCACGATCGCCTGGTCACCCTGCTCTGACCTCCCGCCCGGGCTGCTCCCCGCCTGTTTCAGCCCCTTTTCAAAACAGCCCCGCCTCTGCCCTCTTTCACGCTTCCCCCTATATAAAATCCGGGCGATCTGCGCTCCAGCGATCGATCACTTCCCTTGCGGCCCTGCGGCTTTGGGGAGCCACGTAAATGCGGATGCGCCAGTTGGGTTCGGCGTAGCGTTTGTAGATGGGGGTGACCTCTTCGATGGGCTTTGCGCCCCTGCGGCTGCAGACGAACAGGGTTCGGCGCGGCTCTTTGGGGCTCTCTTCGGTGCAGTAATATTTGCTGATGTAGGCGCTCGCCCTGATTTCAAAATAGGCGCAGCCGGCCTGGTCGAGGGCGTGTTTTAAGTCTTCAGTGTCGATGGGATGCTGGCATTCAAAGGTGCAGGCGTAATAAGCGCGCTGCACGATGCGCCTGGCCCATTCGTTTTCTGAAGATCGAAGCGCCGTCCAGAGCGAGATGTCGTCGAGGCGCGCGTAAGCTTCCGCATCGGCGGGCAGGGCAAAATCTTTGGGCGAATCCCGGTAAAAATAGGAGAGCATGCGCTCGTACGAGACCGAGACCGGGTGATGGTAGACGCTCGCAAACATATGGTAGCGGCTCAGAAGAAAATCCTCGTAGGCCATCACCGCGCGATCCGAAAGGCCCATGAAGGCCTGACCGTTTTCGATGTGGCAGCAGAGATTCTCCAGGATCCAGGGCTGATCGAAATGGCCGTAGCTGACACCTGCGTAATAGGCGTCGCGCTGCAGGTAATCCATGCGATCGGCGTCGAGCTCGCTCGAAACCAGGCTCGTGAGCAGCCAGAAGTAATTCACGCCGCGGACGCTGTAACTCCCCTCCTCTACAGGCACATCCTCGCAGATCAGATGCGCCACCTGCGCAGGTGAGATCCCTGAGGGCGCAAACTGTTGCTCGAGGACCTCCGTCAGAGGCGAATCGAGGCAGAGTTTGACGGTGTAATCTTCGTGGGTCGCGCGGCGGTCGGGGCGAAGCGCGTCTTTATAGGGCAAAGCGAGATCCCGCAGGGGCGGCATCGCGATCTCTGAGGCGTGGGAGCCCGGCGCGTGGCCTAAATCGTGCAGCAGCAGGGCGAGGCGGATCATCTGGCACAGGCGCCGCTTTTCTTCCGGAGGAATATCGATCGGCGAGAAGATCGCGTCGAACATGCGCGTAGCGGTCTCCATGGCGCCGATGCTGTGGCTCAGCCGCGTATGGGTGGCTCCCGGAAAGGCCTGATCCGCAAAGCCCAGCTGTTTAATATGGCGCAGCCGCTGATAAATGGGGTGATCGATGAGCAGAAGTTCGCTCCGCTCGAGCGGAATGCTTCCATGGATGGGATCGCGCAGATTGACCGTCATCGCCGGGTCCTTTTTTGAAAAAAACGTCCCGGTTTTAAGGCGAACCGGGCTTTTTTCCAAAAAAAGTCCAAAGCAGCTCAGGCTTCTTTAAAGACTTTGAGGCGGTGGTCCTGATGGTAGGAACGATTATTATCGGTCAGGCGGCAAAGGCGCATGCGGTCGTGCAGCCCCAGAGCGTGCTGATCAAAAAGCGAGAATCCGCGCGAGAAGAGCATCTGACCACTGTCGTCAAAAGAGATGAGCCCCTGATCGAAGGCGGCATCGACGTTTCGGGCAAGCAAAAACGCGTTTTCGACGTCGAGTCGCTCCTCATCAGAAGCGACGGCCCAGGGTTTAATATGGCTCGCCACGAGCAGGGCCGGTTTTTTGAGGCCGGTCACCTGGCATTGGCCGTAACGCGCTAACAGCCGGGTCCGCAGCTGTTCCTGACCTTTACGGCGCAGGATTTCCGCGCGGATTTCGGTCTGCTCCACCAAAAGCGGGGTCATGCTCGGCAAGGTGGGCACATTGAATTCCAAAAAGCGATCGACGCCTGGCCGAACGGGATCATTTTGCTCGGACTGCGCCGCCGGCGGGGGCTGCAAAGCCCATTTTTTGAGCAGACCGACCAGAGCGTTGTCATTGGCGCAGCGGTAAAGCTGTTCCACGCCATCCGCATGAGCCACCAGAAGATAGCCGGAATCAGCTGCAGTGATGTCGAAGAGCAGGCCATTCTGAGCGCAGACGAAGCGCAAAACTTGGGACGAAAGGCGTGTGATCAGATCAAAACCATGATCTTCACAAAGCGCGCAAAGCATCGATTGGTGAACGGTATCCATCGGCCAGGCCTATTGTGCTTTGATTTCAAACAAGCTGATGATACCTCAAGCGGAACTCATTTAAGGTGAAAAAACAAGATGGATGTGACCGCAGGCAATCTGGTGAGCGCGCGCGGACGCGAATGGATCGTGCTTTCGGGCTCTACAAACCAAAAATGGCATCTTCAGCCGCTGGCGGGGAACGAGGAGGAATCGATTTGGCTCTATCCGGAGCTCGAACGGGATCCTCTCGAAAAAGCGTGCTTTTCAAAGCCCGGCCTGAACCGGCTGGGCACCAGTAAAGAGGCGCGGCTGCTGCGCTTCGCCCTCAAATTCTCGCTGCGAAGAGGCGCCGGCCCGTTCAGAAGCTTTGGTCAGATTGCGGTCGAGCCCAAGCTCTATCAGCTGGTGCCTTTAAAGATGGCGCTGCAGCAGGAAACTGTACGGCTTTTACTCGCCGACGATGTGGGGCTCGGAAAAACCATCGAGGCGGGGCTCATTTTGCGGGAACTCTGGGATCGCGGCGAAATCGATCGCTTTGCGGTGCTTTGCCCCCCGCATCTGGTGAGCCAATGGGTCGAGGAGCTCGAGCAGAAGTTCCATTTTTCACCCACCGCGATTACGGCCCAGTCGGCACAAAGGCTGGACCAGCATTTATTAACCAGCGAGAGCATCTTCAGCACGCATCCCCAGACGGTGATCAGTCTGGATTACGTCAAGAGCGATCGGCGGCGCCACGAGTTCCTGCTGCATTGTCCGAACACCGTCGTGGTGGACGAAGTGCATCTTTGCGTCAAACACCAGACGGGCGAGAATCAGCGCTACGATTTGCTGAACGCATTGAGCCAGGAGCCCGGCCGAAACCTGATTTTAATGACGGCAACGCCTCACAGCGGGGACGAGGAAGCCTTTTTTAACCTGATAGGCCTGTTAAAGGCCGATCTCGCTTCGGGCATCAAAACGAAGGGCGCCGCGCGCGAGCAATTCCTCGAAAAAAAGCTGTCACCCTATTTTGTGCAACGCAACCGCAAGGATGTTGAAAACTTAGGCGAAACGCGCCTGTTTCCCCGGCGGGAAAACGCCGACGTCACCTATCGGCTGAGCGAGCGCGCCCTTTCTTTTTTGAATCGGCTTCGCAGCTACTCAAAGAATCAGCTGGCGGCCCGCAGAGGCAATCAGGCCGAGTACGAGCGCTGTCAGCTGGCGATCCTGGCGCTTTTGCGCTGCCTTTCTTCCTCTCCGCAGGCGGGACTGGCCGCGCTGCAAAAAACGGCGGGCCTGAGCGCAACGCAGGTGGATTTGGCCGGGCCCGACGAAGATCTGGGGCAGCAACTGCTCGATCAGCTGCCCCAAAACGAGCGTCCCGACGACGAAGAACCGAACCTTCAGGAAACCGAGACCCTGCGCGATCTGGTGGAAGAATGGGCCGGGCTGATGCAGAGCGAAGACGATAACAAGTTCAATCTGCTTTGCCGACAGCTCCGGACGCTTTTGAAAGCCGATTTTCGCCCGGTCATTTTCTGTCGGTTCATCGCCACAGCCGAAGCGGTCGCAGAGGCGCTCAAATCCGCATTCAGCGAAGCCGCAATCGAATGCGTGACGGGGCATCTTTCGCTTGAAGAGCGCAAACTGGCCGTGCAGGCGCTCGATGACGCGTACAACGAAAGCAAAAAGCCCATCCTGGTCGCCACCGACTGCCTGTCGGAGGGCATCAACCTGCAGCAAACCTTCAATGCGGTGATCCATTACGATCTTTCCTGGAATCCGAACCGCTTTGAGCAGCGCGAAGGGCGCGTCGATCGCTTTGGACAGAAGTCTGAGATCGTCAAAAGCCTGCGCATCTACGGCCAGAACAACCCCATCGATCAGATGGTGCGCGACGTCATCGGGCGAAAGGAGCAAACCATCCTGCGGGCGCTCAAAACCCCGGAAAAGAGCAGCTATCTCACCATCGCCAACGTCGTCATCAAGTCGTGGATCGAGCAGGGCCGGTTCGAATTAAAAGAATCCGGGCAGGGCGAGCTTTTTAGCGAAGAGGAGCTTCAGCCCACCTGGGCGCAGCGCGATCAAAGGCGTACCCGCACAAGATTTTCGCACAGCAACGTCAAACCCGGCGATATCTGGCCCGAATGGGAAAAAACGACGGCTCTTTTGGGCAGCCAGGCCGAAACGGAGCAGTTTTGGATTGCAGCCTTTGGGCAAATGAACGCGAAGCCCCGGGCGCTGGGCGATCACCGCTATGCGATCCCGACGCAGCCGCTCCCTTTGGAACTGCGCGGGCGCATGGCCGACGAAGGCCTCTCGGGCAGCGAGCTCCGGGTGGATTTTCAGTTTCCGGCCCGGGAAAAGTTTACCGCCATCCAGCGCTGTCACCCGCTGGTGGGGCATTTGGCGGATCTCTTGCTGAAAACCGCGCTTTCGACCGACGGGGAGGAAGCCGATCCCTGGGCCCTGCCCCGCGCCGCAGCCTGGATCACTGCGCAGATCGAAGAGGTGGTGACGGTCGCGCTGCTGCGGATTCGCCATCAGCTGAAGGTGACGGGGCAGGAGCCGATCCTGGTGGAGGAAGCCTGCACGGTCGCCTTCCGGGCCGATGGGCCTTTGTTTTCGGGAAAGGATGCAGAAGCGCTGCTCGATCTGCCGGCGTCGGGCAATCTCGATGAATCGGTGATTCGGGAGGAGCTTTCGGAGGCGCTGAAAGCGTACGAAGCGCGGCTGCCCGAAATCGAAGCCTTTGCGGAGAAGCGCGCGGAGGAGCTGCTGGCCGATCACCAGAAGATTCGGGCCGACGCCCGGGGCGAGGTGATCAAGCGCAGGCGATACAGCGTGACCGCCATGCTGCCCGCAGATCTGATCGGACTTTACGTGCTCCTTCCCGAATAACCGCCGCTTACTCCCCCAAAAGATACTTCCGCAGGGCTGCCCGCCCGGCTTCCGAATCCAGAACGAACACCCGGTAGCGCTTTTGCTTTTCCCAGTACCGAAGACGCTCTTCCGGCAGGGGCGAATCGACGGCGATCGCGCGCTTGCTGCTCCATTTCTGGCCGGAATACCCTTCACCCAAATCGATCGGTCCATCGG
>JAEEGL016874133.1_pt1 | contig 12281 bp, 16 predicted proteins | sample 9134231 | NCBI WGS metagenome assembly JAEEGL01 (sample SAMN16246548, study PRJNA631951) | gut metagenome | biome: gut microbiome; feature: rumen; material: fiber-attached | host: Bos | place: Iran: Karaj | collected 2018-10 | reverse complement strand
CGTGACTCCCTGAGCCGCGCCCTGGGTGAGGTGAAGATGTTCGACCGCATCGACGATCCGACCTACTATGGTGACATCTACTCCTTCCTCGTGCGCGTTGGTGGCGCTATCCGCCGCTACGACAAGAAGGGCGTGTATGCCATCGTGGCCGACACCGCCACCGCCGTTACCGGCCTGGCGTTGGATGACACCTCTGTCGAGCTCGTCGCCGGTGCCACCCAGACGGTGACCGCCACCGCCACTCCTTCCAGCGAATCCGCCCTCACCCAGTGGGAGATTGAGGACGAGACCGTGGCCACCATCAGCGCCGCTTCCGGTGCTTCCGTAGTCGTCACCGGTGTCGCTCCTGGCGTCACCGTGCTGAAGGCAAAGAACGGCGGACAGGAAGAGATCGCCATCGTCGAGGTGAGCGCCCCCGGTCCTAACGCTCTCGTTCTTGATGACAGCGTCATCGACATCGTAGGCACCGCCACTCAGACCGTAACGGCCACCGCTACTCCGTCCAGCTTCTCCGCTGAGACCGAGTGGGAGATCGGAAACGCCGAGGTCGCTACCATCAGCGCCAATACCGGCGCCTCTGTAGTCGTCACCGGTGTGGCTCCTGGCCAGACCTACCTGAAGGCCAAGAACGGCGCAAAGGAAGTCATCGCCATCGTCAACGTGACCGAATCCTAGTCGGCACTGCCAAGTGAAACCGTGCAGCCCCGTTGGCCCGCGTTAGGTCGGGGCTGCACATTTAAAAAGAAATCCAATGCTTCCTAGAGTAAAAATCAACTATCTGAATGGTCTGCTGGGCACCGCACCTGATAATCAGGACGGCCTGCTTGGTCTGGTCGTGCTGGGGGCTACCGCCGTCTCTACGACTTTCGTATCCGGCAAGCCCTACTATATCGTGCGTCCGGAGGACCTGACGGCTCTTGGCATCACCACCTCGAACAATGCCCGCATTGTGGCGCTGGTGAACCAGTTCTACGCGGAGGCTGAGGAAGGGACGCCGCTGTACCTCATCGGCCTCACCGCTACGTCCATGACTACCGTGCTGGACGTCGAAAGTGGCTCGATGAAGGCTATTCTGGAGCAGCTGCGTGGTGCCCTGCGTGGGCTCATCGTGGCCTCTGCATCCACCGCGTCCGTCACCGTGACGGATGGCCTTGACCCGGACGTGCTCACGGCTATGCCGAAGGCGCAGGGCCTGGCCAACTGGGCTGCAGACAACCTGTACGCTCCCATCTTCATCATCCTGGAAGGCCGCCACTTCGAATCGGCTGCGGACGCTCCCGACTTGAAGGCCCTGGCCTACAACCGTGTCGGTGTGTTCATCGGCGATGTGGCTGCCTCTTCCATCAACGCCGCCGTGGGAACGCTCGCCGGTCTCATCGCGTCCATTCCTGTGCAGCGCAACATCGGCCGCGTAGCCTCCGGACCGCTGGCCCCCACCGCCATGTACATCGGCGCATCTCTCGTGGATGAGTCCATGTCTGTCGTGGATGCTCTGTATGCGAAGGGCTACATGTGCCCGCGTATCCATGTAGGCCTTCCTGGTTACTACATGGTAGATGACCCGCTGGCCACTGCCGGCACCGATGACTATGCTCACCTCACCGCCCGCCGCACGGTTGACAAGGCCGCCCGTATCGCCTATGTGACCATGCTGCAGTTCCTGCTCGACGAGATCGAGCTGAATGAGGACGGAACCATGCAGCAGCCGATTCTCAAGAGCTGGCAGGCTGCGGTGGAGGATGCCATCAACAACCAGATGTCTGCCGCCGGTGAGCTCTCCGTAGTGGACGGCTCCGGCTGCAAGTTCTTCATCGACCCGAAGCAGAACGTCCTCTCTACCTCCAAGGTGGAAGGCACGCTGAAGGTACGTCCTTTCGGCTACGCACGTGAAATCGTGGTGAACCTGGGTTTCCTCACCGCTTAAAGCTAATCGACTATGAATACTAGAGAATACGAATGGGCCGATGTCACCGTAGTAGTGGCCGGCCGAGACGTCACCGGTATCCGTGGCGTTAGCTATACCTCCGAACAGGAGAAGGAAGCGCTCTATGCCAAGGGCAACAAGCCTCATGGCATCCAGCGCGGTAACAAGTCCTATTCCGGGTCCATCCGCCTTCTGCAGTCCGAATATGACGCGCTGAACGCTGCCGCTGGCGGCGACGTGCTGAACGTCAGCTTCGACATCGTGGTGTGCTATGGCAACCCCTCCCAGGGCGACGTCATCCACACTGACCTGCTGAAGGGCGTGGAAATCACCTCCAAGCCGAAGAGCCTGAACCAGAACGACAAGTTCATGGAAATCGAACTTCCCCTCGTCATGCTTGACGTGATTGAGGACTACGTATAGATGGGAAGGGGCCGTGTAACTGAACGGCCCCACCCCATTAAAATACCGTTTAAACCTGTTTAAAACGCACAAAAACAATGTTTACTTACACTAAAGAACAGCTGAAGGGCTGGAAAGAAAAATACGGTGAGGTCTTTGAGATCTCCTGCGACGATAAGAAGGCCGTCCTTCACAAGCCTTCCAGAAAAGACCTCGCTTTCGCAATGGCTGGCTCCAACCAGGCGAAGGATTCTGTCAAGTTCTCTGAACTTCTTCTGAACCAGTGCTGGATTGCCGGTGATGAGGAGTTCAAGAATGACGACACTTACTTCTTCTCGGCCGTGCCCGTTCTGGGCGCCCTCTCCGAAACTAAGGAGGCCGAAGTAAAAAAGCTCTAGAGCTGGCCGATGGCCGTCCGGAGGCCAATGAGATAGGCTATCTCAATACGCTCATCCGTTACTATCTCCACATGGATCCGGACGACCTTTCCGATGAGGAATGGGCGCAGACCATCGCCCAGCTGAAACACATCAGACAATCAGAAGCCAATCAGAAATGAACATCGCTCAGTTCATCATTGATATTGCCGCCAAAGGCGACGCTAAGACCTTATCGAAAGTCAACTCTTTGCAGAGTAGCCTGGATAAGGCCGACCGCTCCGCTGGGCGCCTCAAAAAGAGCCTTGGGCAGGCTTTCTCATCCCTGCCTGGTGCAGAGTTCTTCACGAACCCGATTGTGGCCTTAACGGCCGGTATTGGTGTCGTTTCGAAGCTCGGCATGGAGGCGGAGAAGACCAGCACTGCATTCAATGTGCTGGTGGGTAGTGAGGACAAGGCTGCTAAGATGCTGGGCGAGCTCAATAAGTACGCTGATAACACCCTTTGGGACCGCGCGTCTACACAGCAGGCCGCACAGACCATGCTCGGTTTCGGCGTCAGTACCGAGACCGTCGTGGGCGACTTGAAGATGCTGGGCGACGTGGCCATGGGTGACAAAAACAAGCTTCAGCAGCTGGCTCTTGTGTTCGGCCAGATCAGCGCAGCCGGTAAGTTGCAGGGGCAGGACCTTCTGCAGCTTATCAATGCCGGATACAATCCGCTCCTGGATATATCCGCAAAGACCGGAAAATCCGTCGCTCAGTTGAAGGATGAGATGTCCAAGGGACTTGTGACCTTCGACATGGTGCGCGACGCCTTCCAGCGGGCCACTGGTGCGGGCGGGAAGTTTGCAAACATGACGGAAAATATTGCAAAGACGTCTTATGGCGCTTTTGAGCAGCTGAAGGGCAAACTTCTCGGAACACTCCTGGAACTGTACAATGTCATCCAGCCTCTCATCATCCCCGTTCTCAATGCCCTTGGCTCCGCGCTTGAAGCTCTTGGGAACATGGCGCAGTGGGTCGTGAAGAACATGGAGTGGATTGTTCCGGTGCTTACTTCCCTCGCTGTAGGCTTCGGCGCCTATGTTGTGGTGACGAAAGCGGCCACCATCGCCAGCGGCGCCTTTGCCGCAATCCTGAAAGTCGTGAACTTTGTGATGTCAATCAACACCGTCGGCCTGATTGTGGCCGGAATCGCGGCACTCATCGCGGCCATTGTAGTTTGCTGGAATAAGTTTGCCGGTTTCCGCGCCGTAGTTCTCACGGTGTGGGACACCATGAAGGGCTTCGGCGAGGTGCTGAAGACGTACGTGCTGGACCGCATCACCGGTATCGTCTCCGGTATCGGCAATCTCGGCCTGGCTATCAGTAAGCTCTTCAAGGGAGACTTCGCCGGAGCCTGGGAGACAGCCAAGGCTGGCGCGAATCAGTTCCTTGGAATCGACGCGGCACGTAATGCCGCATCATCGGCCCGCAATGTAGCCGGCGGCGTCCGCGACAACTTCGACTCTCATCTGGAGAGCGAGCGCGCAAAGCAGGCCGCGAAGGATGCTATCAAAGACCCGAAGGCAGCAGCTGGCGCGGCCGGTGCTCTGCCTACCATCCCCGGCGCTACTCCCGCGCCGACGGCTACCACCACCGCCAACGCCATCACTACCGGCGGCACCCGCAATACGTCGATAGTGCTGAACATCGGCAAGTTCTTCGAGGATGTCGTTATCAACAATACGAACAATACTTCCATGAGCGAGCTCCGGGATGCCGTCCTGGAAAGCGTTAACCGTTCGCTCGAAATCGCAATCAGCGCTGCAAGATGACCGAGCACAGATTTATACTGGAGAAGATGTACGCGATGCTGAAAATGCCTCCGTACTGGCTTTTCAATCCTCAGACTCCGGCGGGCGTCACCCCGGAGATGGATTCACTTGCAACACTCAGCGACGAGCAGCTGGAAGAATACATCGTTACCAACGCCAAAGGCGTCCCGATGGTGTTCCCGCTCTCCTTCGCCGTGGAAGGTGGCCCCTGGTGGCTGCTTCCTTTTGAACCCCAGGTGACCATCGCCGGCTCCAACGTGCTGGTGAAGAAACAGGTGGCCAAGGGTGCCGTACGCGGCACCATCAAGGAGCGCTGGGCACAGGGAGACTACAGCATCCGTATCAACGGCATTCTCATGGGTGAGAACGGCCGATATCCCGAAGAAGACGTGAAGATGCTCCGTTCCTTCTGCGAAGCCGGTAAGGTGCTGGTGAAGTCTCCCCAGATGGAGCTCTTCTCCATCACTCAGATCGTGGTGGAAGACTGGAACATTCCTTTCACCGCTGGCCAGGCGAACCAGGCATTCACGATTAACGCGCTTAGCGACGACATCTACAAGCTGCTGCTCAGGCGCGAGGACTTGAAACAGATCTAGGCGATGTTTACGATGAAGTTTGACATAGAAGTCGGCGACTACAAGCTGGGCATGGTGGAGAAGGTGGAAATCATCCGCTCCGTCGAGCAGCTTGCAGATAGCTCCGTTGTCACCCTTCCCGGTGCCGAGTACAACATCGCCCTCGATATCGAGCAGCGCATCCACCGCGGCGACCACATCATTATCAATCTGGGATATGACGAGATTGGCATGGTGCAGGAGTTCGAGGGGTGGGTGCAGCGCATCGGCACCGACAATGGAGCCATCACGCTGCAGTGCGAGGATGACCTCTACCTTTTCAGGAAATCCCTGAAGAACCAGCAGCTGCAGAACGTCTCCCTGAAGACCCTGCTGAACATCATCGTGGATGGTGTCGGCGGCGGCTTCAAGATTGACTGCTCATACAGCTGGATGTACGAGAAATTCGTTATCAACAGCGCAACCGGTTACGATGTGCTGCGCAAGATCCAGGAGGAGTGCGGGGCCGATATCTACATTCAGGACAAAACCCTGCATGTACATGCTCCCGGCGAGAAGGTCGGCAGCACCATCTACTACGACTTCTCCCAGAATGTGCAGGAATGCGACCTCACCTACCGCCGCACGGAAGACCGCCGTGTGCGCGTTGTGGTGAAAGCTCTCCTTCCTGACGGGAAAGTGAAGGAGAAGGAATACGGCACCACCGGCGGCGATAAGGTCACGGTGAAGTGCGCATCCAGCGACGATGAATCCATGCGTCTGCGCGGAGAGAGCGAGCACAAGCGTCTCACCTTCGACGGGTATGATGGTAACATCGTTACCTGGTTGGTCCCCTACATCAAGCCCGGCGACAAGGCCGTGCTTCATGATAAAGACTACGACTACAAAGACGGCTCCTACTTTGTGCGGGCCGTTACAACAGAGTTCAGCGCCAATGGCGGCACCCGTTCAGTGGAGCTGGGCTATAGACTGCTTTAGCCATGACACCAGAACAGCGACTGATTAAGAACCTTCGCCAGGCTGTTGGCCCGGAGCCCATCACCGTCTATCAGGGGATTGTGGTGGACACCGACGGCATTACCTGTACGGTGCGCTTCGGTGACATGGAGGTAGGCGGCATCCGCCTTCGGGCGTCGGAAGCGCCGAATGACGCGCAGATGCTCATCGTGCCGAAGAAAGACACGGCCGTTATCGTCGGCTCTCTCTCCGGAGACTTCACGCAGATGGCCGTCCTTTCAGTAGACGCCATTGAGCGCATCGAGATAAACGGTGGTCAGCTTGGCGGCCTGGTGAACATCCAGACTCTGACCGATAAAATCAATGAGCTGGTGGATGCCTTCAATCGGCATACTCACACCATCCCTATCGGCGGGGTGACCTGTGGCACTTATCCGAACGCTGCGCCAGTGTCGGTGCCGGCAATAACGGCCAAGGCGTCCAAGCTGGACAAGTCAGACTATGAAGACGAAACGATTAAACACTAATTAAGCGCTATATGAACGGCATTCAAATGAAAGACTACGACCTTGACGTGAAGGTCGTGCGAGATCCAGCCGGGCGCATCTTGTCCGGGCTGGTGGTGGGGAATATCCTCTACCAGAACCAGGCGCTCATCCTCTCCTTTCATAAGGGAGATTTGAAGGATGATGTGTCTGTTGGCGTGGGGATTGACCGGATGCTGCTGGACAATGACCGACTCACCTGGTCGCGGGAGATCCGCGAGCAGCTGGAGATGGACGGGCAAAAGGTGGAAGAGGTCAACATTGGTGAGAATTCAATCAAAATTAAAGCTCAGTATGTTTGACACAATCAAAAACATGGTCATTTCCGTCACTAGTGTGATGATTGGCTACTTCGCCCCCTTGAAGAACATTGTCTTCGTCATCTTCTTTGTCTTCCTGATGAACACCATCTTCGGCCTTGTCGCCGGCATCGGTGTGCAGAATGAGAAGTTCGACCTGAAGAAGTTCTTCCGCTGCGTCATGGAGACCTTCGTCTTCTACGTCCTTGTCCTCTCTATCTACATCGTTGGTGAGAAGATGGGCAATCCCTCCGGCGCCATTCAGTGTATCAGCGGCGTCACGTATGCGATTATCTACTTCTATTCAGTCAACATCCTTCGAAACACGAACAAGCTATTCCCGGAGAACAAGTGCATCAAGTTCCTGTTCTACATCGTGAGTTTCGAAGTTATCAAGAAGATTCCCTACCTGCAGAATTACCTGGATAAACAGGACGAGGTAGAGAAGAAAATCAAAGAGGAGGACTAGTCATGGGTGATATTTCGAAGAATTTCTCATATTCTGAATTTGAGAAGTCCAAGATAGCGGAGCAGAAGGGCATTGATAACACAATGCCTGATTCTGTGAAGCCGGCAGTGAAGGAGCTGGTCATCACCGTTCTTCAGCCCACGCGCGACGCGCTTGAGGCCACTGTCATAGTGGATAGTGGCTGGCGTTGCAAGGAGCTGAATGAAGAGGTGGGTGGCGTGGATACTTCTCAGCATCCGAAGGGAGAAGCTGCCGACATTCACAGCCCGTTCTACACACCGCTTGAGATTGCGCGTAAGATCGTCGAACTGAAGCTGCCTATTGACCAGCTCATCCTCTATCCCACCTTTGTGCACGTCAGCCACAAGCTGAAGGGCAAGCAGCGTGGCCAGGTATTGTATAACCGCCGCTATACCGGCGAAAAGATATAGCCTATGAAGTGTAGGTATTTGTTTTTGTGTTTGGTCCTGGCGTCCTGCTCTCCGCTCTACTACAGCGGGGAGCAGGTGGCCCGGACTTTTAACCAGGAGACGTCCATCGATAGCGCTTCCCTCCATCGTCTGCTGGACCGGGTGGTCCATGACGAGCTGGAGAAGCAGCTGGATGTTCACCACTGGGCCGATGAATCATCCGTGAAGGAGACGTTCTCCGCTCCGGATTCCACCGGCAAACAGTATCTCCTGGAACGCACTACCACCAGCAGCTCCGCGCACACCGAAACGTCGGCCCATAGTTCTCACCGTCAAGATGAGCAGTACCAGGAGAAGGTGGATAGCTCAAGCTTCAAGTCTTCCGAAGATATCGAAATGAAGGAGGAGGAGAAGACCATCACGGCCAAGGCCGATGGCTGGATGCCGTGGTACATCTATGCGGCCGCGCTGCTTGGAGCAATTGTTCTGGGCTTCGCGCTGGGCGTTAAGAAGAAGAAATGGTTTCACCTTAACACACGTTAATCATGAAGGTCGTAGTTCTCCAGAGGCAGTCTCTGGCCGACATAGCGCTTGAGGTGTACGGAGACCTCTCCGGTCTCCCCGGTATTGCCCGCGAAAATGGCATCTCTATCACCGATGACCTCACTCCTGGCACCGAGCTCATCTGCCCGGACGTTGTCTATGACAATTATCTCCAGAACTACGTCCGGAAGAACGGAATCAAGCCGGCGACAGCTTATGCCGGCGGTGAGATCCCGCAAAGAATATTCACAGAACAGTTCACATTAGAGTTTGAGTAATGGCTAGAACAATTCGGCAGATCAAAATCGCCATGACGCAGCAGTTCATGGCCGACAGCACCATCATCGAGCGCTATGGCTTTGAGCCTGGAGCGTCCTTCGATGATACCTTCAGCGCCGTGAGCCTGGAGTCCATCTGGTTCTCCATCGTGGCGGCGGCAATCTTCATGCTGGAGTCCATTTACGACGCCTTCAAGGCCGACGTGGACGCCAAGATTGCCGAGGCCGTCGTGGCGTCTATCCCCTGGTATCACAAGATCTCGCTGGAGTTCCAGTACGGAGACCAGCTGGTCTTCGATGAGAAGACGCAGGGCTTCGTATATCCGGTAGTGGATTCCAGCAAGAAGATCGTCAAGTACGCGGCCTGCCGCGACCTCGGCGGCATGGTGTACGTGCTGGCGTCGAAGGATAACGGCAGCGGCTCTCCGACGGCCTTGTCGGCCGATGAACTATCGGCCTTCGCGTCATACCTGCGCTCCCGCAAGCCGGCGGGCGTGCTGCTGCAGGCGGCCAGCTTCGCACCAGACGATGTCCGCGTGAACGTGACGGTGCAGTACGACCCTCAGATACTCTCTCCGGACGGCTCGCTCATCGCAGATCCGGCGGTGTTCCCTGTGGAGGCGGCAATCGACGCCTATCTCAACGGCATCGTGTATGGCGGGGCTCTTAACAAGACGCGGCTCGTGGATGCTATCCAGGACGCGGCGGGCGTCATCGACGTGGCGCTCGGCAGTGTGGAGGTGAAGCCGTCCACGGCGGCCGACTATGAGGAAGTCACAGGTAACAACTACACCAGCGTCGGCGGTTCCTTCGTTTCGAACAACCTTAGAAGCACGATCAGCTATGTTTTATCGCTTTGATGTAAATAAGTTCATCATCCAGCTTCTTCCTCCTGCGCTGAGGAAGAAGTCCATCTATGCCTTCTTGCGGTGCTTTCTCTATCCGCTGCAGCAGCTGCAGTCGGTCTTTGAGGCGTACAAGCAGGGCGTGGACCGGCAGCTGGCGTCGTGCTCCTTCGAGAACTACCTGGAACGCTTCCTGAACGGCATCTTCTTCTTCGAGTACCGGGCGATCTACATCACCGACGTGGAGAAGGAACGAGCCTTCCTGGCTTTCTCCAATGAGGCCGTGGATCCGGTCTATCTGTCGTATCAGTCCGAGTCTCCCTCATCGGCCCTGCAGCTCTCCAGCGCAGACCCGGATGAGATCACCGGAAGCTTCATCGTGCATGTGCCGGCGGCCTTCTCAGCGGCCGACATCGCAACTGTCACCCGATGGGTGAACTTCTACAAGATGGCAGGAACAGAATTTTCAGTACAGACCTATGAATAAGTATTTGACTTTTGCCGGCACCCAGCCGGTCTATCTGGGTGATATCGACTTCATCCAGAACGCATCTTCGCAGGTTCAGAACCTGCTTCTCCGGGCGCTGCTGAACTCCGCGTCCGGCACGGCTAACTCCATCCTTCAGGGGGTTGAGTTCTCTACTCCGTCTGCCGGCACTATTGCCTGGACGGCTGGCGTGGTCGCGCTTGGTGGGGAAGTGCTTCCTGTCGCAGCGGGAAGCATATCGGCATCTGGCATCGACGAACTCTATTTCCACGTTTCCTCCACTCTCAGCGGCAGCCGTACCTTCAAGGATGGCCAGAGCCATGACTGCTTCGAGACCCGTGTGGCCGAAATCAGTAAAACTAGTAGTGGAGGTGTGGCTGTGAGTTCTGTGGAGCGTTTTCACAAGCCGTCGGATGATACGGTATATGTCGGCGTTCCCACCGGATATACCCAAGCCTGCAAGCTTTATCGTAGGGCCGGGATGTGGGTGCTGTCTGTAGACATGTCTGTCGCTTCGGCCGGCGTGCAGGACATAGGGTTAGCGACATTCTTCCTCTCACCCGAGCATTTTTCAACCATCCGGGCTCAAGACTTCTTTGTCCAGGTCGTCTTAAATAACGCCGGTTCCTATGCGATAGAGCTGATGAAGGTGCAAGTTGCCACGTCCGCCCAGACTAACGGTGTGACGTTCGATTTCATGGCAACTGGCGCCTCTGGAAACGTCAACACCGGAACCGGTTCCGTTCAGGAACTTCTGCCCCTTTAATCACCGATAAAACAGTATTCAAATGGCTAATATCCAGGAACTCTTAGCACGTGCGGCAGCTCTCCGTGAAGAGACTGCTCTCAATAGCATCAGCCCCGAGCGTGCCGGCGGCATAATGTACGACACCATCATGGCCATTAACGAGCTCTGGCTTCAGCAGGGCTCCGCGTTGGTCATCAGTAAGATCTACACCAGCGTCGCATCGATGGAGGCCGACGATGAACCCGTCTCCGACATCTCCGGCCAGCCCCTCCGCGCCGGCCAGATCGTCGTAATCGCCTCCAGCGACTCCGACAACGGCTCCGTCTACCGCTTCGGCGGTATCTCCGAGGGCGCCTCCGTCTGGGCCCTCGTCGGCACCATTGGCGGTGTCCCCTGCGTTGATAGCCTCGATTCCGACAGCACCACCCTCCCCCTCGCCGCCCACCAGGGGAAAGTCTTAGACGTCAATAACAATCAGTTGCAATATGATACAGGCCATTTTCTTTCGCAAGAACAACCGACAACGGGTTATATCGAATATGATTACATATTCATACCAGGCTGTTCTTATAAGATTGTTAATTCTTCGGAAAGTGCTGGAAATCTTTCTGCGAGAGAAAGAAATGTTAGCGGTGTCACGGTGGACGATATTGTATCTAACCTTGCCCCTGGGGCATTTCATATTTTCACGCCAACCGTAAGTGGCAAGATTCTGGCGGTTACAATACAGGGTGGTGGCAAATTCTCAATTTATGCCGCACATTATCAAATCCCGCAATTGCTTGATTTTGAAAAGACACAATTGGACATCAATAAGACGTTGGATTATGATGTGGCGAATTCGTACTTCAAATTAAGAAATTCATATATTAACGATAGCGTTCAATTTGTAGATTCCGGTTCTTGGCTTACGAGAATCTACAACGCGAAACATATTAAAAGCATTAAGCGCCTGGTTTCTTACACGAATAACCAGAACTTTTGTGCAATCGTTGGCTATTCGGATGCCGAGTTAGCGAATGTTGTTTTCTATAAGCAGTATCTTACCGGAGCTGGAACAGAGTATGTTCTTGAAAATTTTGAGATTCCTGCGAACGTAAAGTATATCGCTATTCCTACAAGAATTGCGACATCTGAGAATTTTACATTAATTGTTACCGCGTCTGACACATTTCAGATTATTAAAGATTTACAAATTGAACCAATCAAAACAGACATTTCGGCGTTGGAGGATGCTTCTTTTGTTGGTTCCCCGTATGGCGCTGATGCGGAGAAGGTATTTGGCCATATTGAAAATAGCAATGATTTCACTATTGTTGGCGATGAATTGTGGGCCGCAAGGAGATTAGACAATTCAACGGTAATATACATCTACAAGATTCAAGGAGATAATCTTGTGTTGTCGCGTTCCATCACAACGGATTTCGGTCATTTGAACACCTTGGATTATAACCCGGAAAATGATTGCTTGATATTTGGAAATGGCGCAAATGATTTCAGCACAGAAAACAATTGGTTCGCAATTGTAAAGAACCCCCGCGCCCTTGGTTCGACGGCAACTTTGGCAAATGATGCGCTCGTTATCCCTGTTGACATTGGATAT
>JAEEGL015082693.1_pt1 | contig 12281 bp, 16 predicted proteins | sample 9134231 | NCBI WGS metagenome assembly JAEEGL01 (sample SAMN16246548, study PRJNA631951) | gut metagenome | biome: gut microbiome; feature: rumen; material: fiber-attached | host: Bos | place: Iran: Karaj | collected 2018-10 | reverse complement strand
TTCATTGTTCGGGGTAATAATCCAGTTCCCGCCGTTGGCTGCTGCGATCCAGCCCAACACCTCCCGCGCCGTCCAGTCCTGCTGCGGAATAGGGACTTCATACCCCGCCAGCACCGTCCTGGAATCCACCGTCACGCCCATGAGGTCTGCAATATCATCGACCACATCGGCCTCATCGGCAGGCCAGGAGGAAATCGTGGAGTTTTCAAGGTACTGAAAATCTGCTTTAAGCATGGAGTCAAAAGCGGTAAAGGTCATGGACATACCATCCCGCTCTTTGCTTCTGGTGTCTACGAAGTACAGTCCAGACGGAATCCACTCGCTCGATTCTGTGCCGTCCGAAGACACCAGCCTTGTAAATAGCTCCGCTTGTGCCATTCTCGGCACGGGAGAGTTTGGGATGATTTCAAAAGACAGGCTCGATGCACAACAGCATCCTATAGTTGGGTCAGTTTGGTTGAATATGTCTTTTCGCTGTGCGGCGGTGTAGATTCTATCTATTCCGTATGTCACACCAGAAACCGACACTTTAACCTCTGTGAGATGCCCGGACTGTCCGAATATTTGCTTCCATGTACTGCTTACTGGCTGCATATCACACCTCCACCAGAGGGAATGTCATAGTGTAAATGTCTCTCCCGTCTTCACGATGGATGAGATAATGCGTCTTGACCTCATTGCTATACATGACCATTATCTTCGGTGCGTTTGTGGACGGATATGGGGTGATGCGGAAACGTACAGTCTCAGGGAGGATGTAACTGTGAAGAAGCGCAGTAACGGTGTTGTCGATAGGCACAGTCGAGAGATCAACCCGTTCCTTGATGGCAACTCTGTTGCGGTGCATTTTACCGTCAATCGTGCGTCCAGCACTCGGAGCTTCAACATCGTGTCTTCCAAACTCCGCGCCCTCATACTTGATGTACTTGGTAATGTCCACCCAAGACGAATTGTATTCAACCTCGATCTTCACGTTACACCCCCCTCACCCTGTCATATCTCCGTTGACTTGTACGAATCTCGGTTCCGTCAAGGTATACTCTCACTTGCAGCGGCTTTTCGTCATTTCTTCCAAGCACCCCGCTCACAGCGTTAGCTACCCCGGCACTCACAGCCGCCACGATCTGGTCATTGTTCGCCACCGCCGTCCTGCCGTTGATGGTTCCCACAAGTTCCGGCCCAGCTTCACGGGCTATAAACAGTTCTCCAGGTTCAGGGAAACCGCCAGAGGCAAAGGGCCATGTCGGAATCGCAGACACTCCGCCCAAGTTTCCGTTTACATAATCTTGGAACACATTTCCAGTGCTTTGATTGTTAAGATTGCCTGTCGCGTAATCAGAAAACACGTTTGTAGACTCATCTTGAATCTTAGCTTTGGACTTTGCATCCCACGCCACGCTTTCCGCAAACAGAGTGATGCCAACGCCAAGCGTAACTCCTATCACAGCACCAAGCGGCCCACCAACTGCGAAGCCGATTGCACCGCCAACGAGCGCCGCAAGGACTACACACAGACTGCTGAGTATCTTGTCTTTCAGTGACCGTCCTTGATCGTCAAACAACGCTTCCGTCACTGCAAGAGATAACCCTGTTCCAATAGTTACACCAAGCACCGCACCAGGTACGCCTCCAAGTGCAAAACCAATGATTCCTCCGACAAGTGCGCTTAAAACGGCAACAAGTGTCTTGCCAAATCTTTCGTTGTCTTTTTGAGTTCCTTTGTTGAACATAGCTTCAGAAACAAGAAGACTAATTCCCGCCCCAATTGCTACGCCAAGCAATGCTCCGGCTGGGCCACCAAGTTTAAAGCCGATAAGTCCACCAGCAATTATTCCTAGTGCTACGATTACGGATTTGAAAAGTGCTTCCTTACCAGCTATTCCACGCTTAAAAGCGGCGTTAGCGATTTCCATTCCGATACCAGCCCCTAGAGTTGCACCGATAACCGCTCCAAGCGGCCCACCTACGGCAAATCCTATTACCCCGCCAGCCAGTGCAGACAAAGCAATTACGAGGCTCTTGAGTATTGCTTGACGTTTTTCATTCATAGGCTTAAAGATCAAGTCGTGAAGTAAAAGGCCAAGCCCAGCACCAACAACAGCGCCAATTGCCGCACCGCCTGGCCCACCTACTGCAAATCCAAGAACACCACCCGCAAGCGCACCAGCTACGGTACAGACCATTTTCAGAATCTCATCTCTGCTGAGTGCGCCGTCGTTATTGAATATCAGACTACTAAAAACGAGTCCAAGTGATGCACCAAGGATTGTACCAACGACAGCACCAGGGACACCGCCGATCATAAAGCCAAGTGTAGCGCCTGTAAGCGCCCCAAGCCCGGTAATCACTTTCTTTGCAATCTGTTCCCCGGTGAGGTCATCCCAATTGAACAGGACATCGCTTACATTGAATTTGAGTCTTTGTGCAAATTCGTAGATGTTTTTATCTATATCGGATTCTTTGCCACCGAACAATTCTTCTGGCGTAGGGCTACCGCTACCCTTGTCTTCGTTCAGACGGTTGATAACGTCGAACGCAAGGATCTGGTTTTTCCATTCTTTTGCTGCTTTTGCACCTTTTGACATGGTGTTTGCGTATTCGTCGGTTACAGTAGCGGCTTTGAGATATGTTTTCCCAGTAAACGCCGCGATAAGCTGAGATACTGCATCTGCCGCTTGCGTTACCAGATTAACAAGTGCCGTAACCACTGGCTCAAGCACCGTCAAAAGAGAAATAAACGCAGACCCTAATTGTGCTTTCATTTTCGTAGCTGCGGAGTTCATTTTATCCATAGCCTCCGCAAACCTACGTCCCGTAATCGTACTTAGACCAGCACTAAAGAGGTAGGCGTTTTGCAACCCTTCTTTAAACGCTTGTCCTATTTCTTTGATTACGGTACGGATCATCCGATACTTGAATATCCGCATAAGTGAAGACCCAAACGCGCTTGTGTGCTTAGTAGCTTCCTTTGCGGCCTTGCCTGTGTCTTTAATGTGCTTTGCTGCGCTGGACAATCCTCTTGCACCGCCCAAACCGCTCAGATCAACGCCATTAAGCCTAGCAAGAGCATCAGAGACTTGCGTGAGATTCGCAATATCGTCAGTTGTAATACTTTTGAGCGATGCTGACAGGTTTTCAATTCCCTTCGCCAATCCGCTGAATGCAGATGCTTTGACGCTGGAACCCGATATGGAAGCCATAGCGTTAGCTAATGCAGTTATGTTGGAAATGCCCGTCAGTGCCGCCGCTTTGGATTCCAAATACCCAAGTGCATCAGCAAGGTTAGTAATCGTCTTTGCTGAACTGCCGCTGACTGTTGTTTTTACATTTATTTCAAGGTTTTCGACGGTCAACCCGCATCAGCTCCCTTTTGCTTTTCCTGCCATTTGCGCTTGTGGGACATCAGCACTTGCCGCAGTTCCTCCACTTTGCGCTTGTTCTCTGCTTCTTTTTCCATTTCGCTCAATTCAGTGATTCTGAGCGCCTTATCGGGGTATTTTTTCTTCTTGTTAAACGCAGACGCAATCGCCAGTTTTATATATGCCCCTTGCATCCACAACTCTTGATTTCTACGTTCGATGTCGTATTGTCCCTTTTGCCAATATGCGGCGAATCGGTCTATGCTTTCGTTCCAAAACTCGTCCAAGGTCATTCCGTAGCTCATATAGTACGGGCATACCTGATCTAGGTATTTTCCAAACTCTGACTTTGGCGCTTCAAGGTCTACATCGGAAAATGACGTAGCGCCGTTTAGGTCATCTTCCAGGCTGCGTTTCCCTGTTTGCCATGACCACGCTTCAGGGAAAGAATTGCGTCCTCATACTGCTTTACAATTGCAGTCATGAGCATATCAACGGGTTCTCCGTCTTCGTCGTACTCAGGCTCCGCTCCATCCTCGGTTGTTGACAAAGCGTGGTAGATTTCCATGCGTTTTGCATCCGGCACAGAGTTGTGATGCGCGATAAACAGCCCTTTCCAAAGCGTTTCAGCTCCAAGCAGTTTTTCGGGGAGCTGGGCAAAGTTCACGCCCGACTTCTCCATCTGCTTCAACGTGGAAGCCGTCACTTCCAGCTTGTAGTCTTTTCCGTCTGCGGTAAAGGTAATCATGGTCTTCTCCTTTTCTGTGTTGTGTTATACGGATAGGGGCGACTTACGCCGCCCCATTCCATTACGAAGTAATTGCCGTAGTCCAGTCGGCGTACTGATTCTCGATCAGATGGATAGCACCCTGAACGGCGCTACCAGCTTCCACGTCCGGGAACCGCATAGGCATCGCTTCAGCACGGACAAAAATAGCGTCCGTATCGCCAGGAAGGATGAACTCAAACCACAGCGCCTTGCCGCCCGTGAGCGCATTCTGTTCGGAAACGATAGCGCCCCAGTCGGCACGGCTCGTCGGGGTGATGTTCGCAGCCAGGTCAATGCTTCCGTCGTTGGACATCAGGCCACGGATGAAGCGATGTCTGCTTTCCTCGCTGAGAGGCGTGACATCGTACATATCGTAGTCAGCGTCCAGGCCGGACACGCCCGTAACGTAGTCCGCGATATTGAGCGTTGCGCCCGTGGCTTTCTGCTTGAAGCCCGTGGACGGCATAGTTCCAGCGGTGCTTTCAGGGGCGTAATAGATTTTCACACCCGCAGAACTGATTTCACCAGCCATAAAGTATTTCTCCTTTTCTTAGTTTTCAGGCATATCCTCGCCGCTGCCGATGACCCGTCTGAACCGTGCGACGAGGGTATAGTATTTTGCGTCAGTTCGGTCTACTGGTTCTTCCATCGTCTCTACGAAGTACAGGCTACGCATGGCGCTTTTAACCGACCCCATGAGTTTGTAAGCCTGTTCCTTCGACCCAGCCTGAAGGTTTGAGATCGCTTGGACTTCCCATGTCGTTTCATAGATGTCTTGGGCGTTTGCGAAAGTAGCGGATTGAGCCGGGGTAAACCGTCCGATTTCACGAGCAAAAACGGTAGGGAACTTTGCGGGAGTTGACGAGTAGGCTTGTACCACGTTTGCGTTCGGCTCAGTTTCAAGCACCGCAGCCCGAATCACGGTAAATATCGCGTTGTTAGTGTACTTCACTGTCCGAACACCTCCCTTGCTATCATCGGTAATCTTTGCACCATGTACTCGTCGGAGTAATAGAACGCTGGGGTAGGTTGTACCTCTCTGAAGATGTGACCGCCGAACACCCAGAAGCCATAGCGCGAATACATCTGTGCATGATTCATAGACCATGTTCCCGGCCTTGCCTCGGACGGAACGGCATCATACTTGTCGTTTTCGCTGCCAGCGGCATCACCAGCGCCGAACTCGATAAACAGGATGTCTTCACCTTCGGCAACGATCTTGAACCCGCTTTTTGTCGGCTCGGTATGAATGTCTGATGCGTGGTTCCCGTGTACCTGCCGGATAATCGGTTCTCCGATTTCGCATAGCCGCCTTGCTACTTCTTCCAGTTTCTTTTCCGTTGAGTCTGGCGAGTTCGTATCGACCATACTCCGCAGCCGATTCACAGCGTTTACCACGCTACCCGTTACTGTGATTTGCACAGCGTATCACCCGCTTTCAGGAACAGGAGATACGTCAACCCGGCTGATAGCTATTGCTATGGAGTTGAGGGACTTTGCTACACGCCGCACGATATAGTTGAAACCTTCGGAGCTTTTTACTGTCTCGCCAGGTTCCCCTCCCGGAGCGGGTATGTCATCCGGCTCTTTGTCGTACCAAAGCACGGTGTTCTCGTCGATGGGACATTCCATCCAGTCCGTCATAAGAACCCGGTCATAGTCCTTCAAGTAACCGAAGCTCTCTGCGTAGCTCTGTCCCGTTGTCGGTGACACGTTCGCCATCATCATTACTGGCGTACTGTAGTGGGCAACCTTTTCGCCCGTGTAGTTCCCGTCTGAGTCCGTCAGTTCCGTTTGCCCCTGATACTGGGCGTACCAGATGGGGGTCTGGTTTCGTTTCAGCGTCCTCATGTAGTCGGAACCCCCAGATACGGAGTGACTTCATTGAGTAGCTGTGCAGAAATCCAGGAGGATTCGTATGTGCGGTCAATGCCGTTTTCGTCGTGGCGAAGCTGACCCTCTGCCCCAATCTTGTTGTACAGGTCTAGGGCAATTCGGAACTGCAAGTCCTGATAGCGCGGCTCCACATATGTTTCCTCAATTTCCTGCCCATCCACTTCAACGGTTCTTGTCGGGTACTCACCAAAGGGGAAGCGGCGGGACAGGATCGCTTCCTTGGCAGATTCAACCAGATCGGCAAGCAACTCCGTATCGGTTTCGCCTGTCCTCAGTTGCAGCCTTTGAATAATCGTCATGTCTCGCCGCCTCCTATCGGTTTACTCTTTGGACTCGTCAGTTTTCTTCGGTCTGCCGCCACGACGCTTCGTAGGCTCTTCTGGCGGGAAGATTTCAGAAACGAACTCGTCCTGCTTTGTGGGTTTGGGCGTAACGTCTTCCAGAGTCGTTACGTTTTTGTTCTTCTCGGCCTCAAAGTGCCTATGAAGCATCATTTGGATTCACCGCCTATCAGGAACCAACGGACAGTTTGATCATGCCCTTGGGATTCAGCAGATAGGGAGCGGCGAGGATGGAACCAGCCAGCACGGTAGACTGATTCAGGATGTCGCGGTCAGTCTCGACCATCACGCCCCGCTTAATGAACACGGCGAGGGTGCGAGGCTTGACGATATACAGATTGCCAGCCGCAGCGAGGCGGTTGCTCACGACAACCTGGCAGCCGTAGGCCATGCCGACAGTACCGCGAATCTTGATTTCGGCGGCGATTTCGGAAGCGGGAATCCAGTTCGTAGCCGCAGGCTCACCAACCAGTTTCGCATAGAAGTCGGGAGTGACCAGCAGAACCTTCTGACCGTCAGCGTCCTCACCGAACTTGGCAAGGGCAAGAGGAATGTCGGCAGGAACCAGCGCAACGCTGGAACCGCTGGTAGCATAGTTGCTCTCAGAGGCGCTGTTCGCGGCAAGAGCGGCGAGAAGCGCATTGTCCATCGCATCGTCACAGGCCAAGGCAACCTGCATAGCCGCCTCGCCCAGAGGATCACCGTAGCCGGACAGCACAGCCTCATCGGTGATCTGCACGGCCTTGCCGTACTTGATGATGGTGACGGAGCTGGTGGACTGAGTGAGCTTCGCCACGGGGATGTCGTGACCCTCGCTGACGGAGGACGCAGCGCCGATGTAGGTGTAGTAAGGCAGCGTCACTGTGTTGCCAGCACGACCCTGAAGGGTATAGTCGATCATAGCGAGAGGGCTGAAAACCATGTTGTTGGTCAGCTTCGTCTCGATCAGGTCAGCCACGACCTGGGGCTTGAACAGGCTGGAAAGATAGGTTCCAGTAGTGGTATCAACCGTAGCCATAGATGTTTACTTCCTTTCTTTTGTTGTTTTTCATTTTGCTCTCCCCATCAGTCTTTCGTAGTCGGTGGGGTGTTCGTTGGCGAACTTGACACGTTCGAGGTAGCCCATAGCGTCAAGCTGTTCTTTCGTAACAGTCACGCCATCGCCGCTACCAACGCCCGGAGGAGGAATCTTTCCAAGCTCTGCCCGGAGCGCCTTTTCTTTCGCTGACCAGGCTTTCTGGAACGCCGCCAGTGCGGAGTCAACGTCATCCGCGCCGTAGAGGTATTCGGCAATCTGCCCAGCCACGGTGTTGTCACCGACAAGCGGGATAACTTTCGCCGTGGTCGATGCAACAGCACGTTCCTTTCGGAGCGTTTCAAGCTCCTTCATCAAGGCTTCCTGCTGTGCCTTTGCCTCCTCCGCAGCCACTTCTTCGGCGCTCTGCTTGGCACGAAGCTGTTTCTTGTAGTCACCAGCTTCTTTGGTTGCCTTGTCCAGAGCGGCCTTTTGCTTCGCCATCTCCGCACGGAGTTTCGCAAGTTCGGTGCTTTCATCAACCTTGGAACCATCGGTTTCCTTGGTCGATTCTTCGTTGTTCTGGTCGAGGTTGGTTTCCTGATTGGTGCTAGTGTCAAGCTCTGCCATTGTGTCTTTCTCCTTTGCGTTTTTTGGCGTTCTCTCGCCGTATTTTGCGTTTTATTACCCCCGGTTCTCTCCGGGCCTTGTGTTTGATAACCCGCTTCTCTGCGGATGCAAAAAGAGGCAGTAATCCCGTGGTTTTAGCACGAAACTACTGCCTCTGTAGTTGCCTTAAATAACAGGTGGAAGGGGTTAGGCTTGCCCTCTTCGTCTGGCCGGACTATCCACCTGGTATTTACTTGTTATTTGCTCGGTTTGTGATAATACCGATAGTCATTTGCCGCATTGACAAGTACTTCGTATCCAGGATAGCGTTCATCGAACAGTTCCGCCGTCAAATCGTCCTGTATATGCACTTCGTATGGGTTTCCGTAAATCGCGCCCTGTCGGTACAGAAACGGAACGGCAATAACCATGTCTTTGCATCGCGGCTTCGCATAGTCCAGCATTGCCTTTGCCTGTTCCGGCGTGAGATGTTCGACAATATCACCGAAAATAATCAGGTCGTAATGGTCGTACTCAAACTCTCGAATATCCGCATGGAACACGTTGCGGTATGCTCCAAGGTTTTTAAGATTCGGCTCAAACGCTTCAATAGCGTCCATGTTTTCATATTCCGGCAAAAGCGACTTCCACTTCCCGTCGCAAGCTCCAACGTCAAGCACCGCTGCGTCTTTCGGGAATTCTCGCCGAATCCAAGCACAGATGTTTTGCTTACCGTAATTGTATGATCCCAATTTACCTCACCTCATACTCGATGTGTTTCAACCATTGCTTCACGGACTCCTGCTCAATCAGAAACCCTTCTTTGATCGCGGTTTCCCTCGCCGCAGTAGCAAACTCTGAAATCTTGAGATTCGTTGTGTTTTTGAACGTCTTTCCGTGCTTGTTGTAGAACTCCTTGAACGCCTTTTCCGCTGCCTTGATATACCTATGGTTCCTGTCCATTCGGTACGACGGTTTTTGAAAGTCGTAATAGCTGTTCAGAACCGTCATGCACACAGCTCCAACGTATGCTTCATCAAGTCCGCGGTTTCTGAGCTGATCGCACAGGCCAATGCGTGTAAGCATCACATCCGGGTACGTTCTTAGCACGAAGTCTTTTCGGTCTTTCCGAACAACACTGTTATCGTTCCATCGCCAAAGATAGTACGGGGTGTCGATGTACTTGATAGTCCCGTATTCCTTGGCGACTGCGTAGGTGAGCATATTAAAGTACCCGTCTTCGTGTATGGTCATCGCCGGGTCGAAGCAAAGCTTTTGCCCTACCAAGAACTCTCTCCGATAGGCTTTCCCATGCATGAACGTCAGGTCACGGGTATGGGGATGAATGATTGGATTTCCGTCGATGTCCCAGGTTTCCTCAATGAACGCCCCACACAGAAAATCGACTTTTTCCTGCATTGCGGCGAAAACCAGATGCAAGGCGTAGTTATTGAGGAACCCATCGTCTATATCGCAGAACATCACATAGTCCGCTTCGCTGAGTTCCAACCCGCAGTTCCTCGCCGCAGATACGCCGCCGTGCGGAATCGTATGAGCTATCACCTTATACGGATAATTCTCAAACAAAGGCGTATGCTCCGCTTTAATGGCGCATTCTTCGCCGTCATTCACAACAATGACCTGGACGTTATCAAACAGTACCCCCCGCTGCGTGGCGATAGTATCAAACAGGTACTTGCAGACGTTCCACGGTTCCTTGTAGTGCGGTACGATGATGTCAAGTTTCAATGATTACTGCCCTCCGTAATCTGCCCTTTAACGAACAAGCGGAAGGTGGAGGGCATACCACTTTTTCGCTCCGTCGAGCTATCCGCTTGCCGCTTGCCGTTTCTAAGCCTCTCGGTGAACCTGTCCGGCACGGTTCATTTCTATCACAGAAAGGAGGTTTTCCCCAATGGTGACAGCCAGGTTATATGACTGGGAGCAATTCGCAACGGCAGCGGTAATGCGGCCTTGGTGGTATTTTGTCGATGTCGTACACTTTTCCATCACGGGGAGAACAGGTTTTACACACTTTTTCATCTTCCTGTGTGATCCACCGTACACGTTTGACACCAGCTTCCCTATAACCATCCAGCGCGGCTTCCAGTTCCGATTTATCGGCGTACTGTGAAAGCTGCAATGTCAGATACCGAAGCGCCTTACTGATTTCTTCCGTCTTCTTGTGCGAAGCTATCAACGCCTCTACAAGCCGCTGCTTTTTTCGCTCGATCTCCGGCTCAAACTGATAAAGCGTTACGGGGTCATATTCATCAAGCATTTCGATGATATAATCCTCGGTAATGCTCTCGTCCGCAGCTTTTTCCGCTTCCTTTTTGGACTTACCAGCCGCTATCATTGCGTCGATAAATGCCAGCCTTGCAATTAGAAGGTACTTCTTCTTTGCCACACGAACGGCCTTGTCATAAACACTTTCAACGGCGTTGAGGATGTTCAGTTCATCGAATTTCAGTTGTCTGAGCCGTGCAAACGATTTAAGGTTTCGGCGGTTCATGTCGCGGATAGCAGCATCGGCGTACTGGAACATTAGCCGCCCTCACCACCGTCCGTGTCGGGAGTTCGATCTATCGTTATTTTTCCAGTTCTACTGTCCGTCCGTGTTTGTATGGAACTGGCGATCTTGGGAACCTCGTCAAGCTCCTCTGCCTTTTCTTCCTGGTACGCTTCAAAAGTGAGCGCGTCACTCTCAGGGTCTTTTGACAGTTTCGAGAAAGTGAAAGCCTGAATCGGAGGACACCCAGCGGCGGTAAGAGTCGAGAAAGATTGCGTCTTTACAAGCAAGTCTTCGTAGCTGCGGCGACCAAACTTCGGCTCAACATCAGAGACGGAGAGCTTGTCTAGGACGTTGCTCTCTCGGCAGATTTTCAGGACGATCTTCAAAAACTCCGTCTCGGCCTGTTTCCAGCCGCCCTCGGTTTCCAAAGACCGTGCTTCAGCGTTCCACCAGCCATTCTTCATGATGACTGCGCCGTTATTTGAACTGTCAGACCTGTTTGCGTCGCCCTGAGACGGCATACCGACGATTTGTAGAATCGTATGGTAAATATCGTCAACGAGTGTCTGGGTCTGGCTCTGGTCAAGCTGTTCGTTAAGGTAGTACACCCGGCTCTGCCGCCCGTCCTGAGACGGAGGAAGTTTCAGAGCGCCCATTTCCTTCAGTTCGGTTAGCTGCTCGGCGGTGACATCCACGCCCTCAAACACCATGATTGCCTGGATGAACTGCTCGATTCCGTCCAGACGGTTGCTCATGGTCGTGTTGTAGGCATCGAGAAGCGGTAGCACCACTTCAAACGCACCCATGTACACAGCGTTGCACGGGTATTCAATGAGCGTCACCGCTCCGAAATTATGCCTGAATATGCTTACGATCTGACCAGCCGATTGTGCGTTTCCGTCAATCGTAAACGTCTCGTTCGGGGTGTAGACCGTGTACCTGATCTCCCCGGTGTCGGCGTTTTTATACACATAGGTCACGCCAGCTACGACACGCTTCGACACGTCATTCAGACGGATAACGAACGTGTTGCGAGGGTCAGGAATGTAAATCTCAAACGGAGCTTCGTCGTACAGTTCTTCGTTCCCGGCCTTATCGTTAAGGACGAGGCGATAGCCCACTCCGTAGGTGAACATATTGTAGGCAAGCTGCATATCCTTTGACTGCTTGCCCTCGGACAGCATCAGCGAATTGAGCGTTTCCACCTTTTTCGGAACGCTTTTTTTGCTTCCACGGGAGATATACTGGATAGGCTCCCCAGCAAACTCAGCAGTCTTGAACGTCACAATCTGGTTTGCCACGTTCACCACGACCCGATTGCATATCTCCTGGTGGTACACTTTCACCCGGTCAATGATGGGCTGGATGCCGCGCAGGTACTTCTCCAGGTACACTTCCTCTGACCTGTTCCGGGCGTGGACGTTAAGTGCCTTGTTCAGCACTTCAACCACGTTGCTAGCGTTCACTTCCGGCACATCCGTCAATATTTGCCGTCTGCCGTGCAAAGACATCGGGGGCATGACGCTGAACGTGTTGCTTTCGTTATTGTTCTTTATCCCTCGAACACGGACTTCTTCTTCGCTCACGCACTCACCTCCGATTTCGCATAAAAAAGGGACTAACCGCCTATAATTCGTAAGCAGCTAGTCCCATTCAGACTGTCATTGTCACCCAGCGGCGACAACCACCTTGTATTTCGTTTTCATTCGGGGAACCTCATAGATTTTCAGCTCCCCCGTGCGAGGATCGTAGTCTATCTGCGCTCTCGCACCGCTTG
>JAEEGL014865175.1_pt1 | contig 12281 bp, 7 predicted proteins | sample 9134231 | NCBI WGS metagenome assembly JAEEGL01 (sample SAMN16246548, study PRJNA631951) | gut metagenome | biome: gut microbiome; feature: rumen; material: fiber-attached | host: Bos | place: Iran: Karaj | collected 2018-10 | reverse complement strand
TGTAGGTATCCCTCTTCCCGGCACGGGAGCATGGACCGGAACACTTGCTGCTTCACTTCTCGATATGAAGTTTAAGGAGAGTATTACAGCTGTCATGCTCGGAGTAGCTCTTGCGGGTGTGATAATGGGAATTGCTTCCACGCTTGTCTCGAGTGCGATATTCTGAGGATGACTTTTGACGGTCGGACAGATCTATGAGTTCAGATGGAATGTGCGTAACAAATACATATCAGGCATTTGCTTCGGTTTATGACGAACTGATGAGTGACGTTCCGTATGATGAATGGGCCCAAAGAATAGACCGCGACATCAGAAAGTACGGTGTGTCCAAGACATCTCAGGAAAGAGGAGAAGCCGCATCTGAAGAAGAAGCCGTTCTTGCGAGCGAAAGGGATCTTGTTGCGGATCTTGCATGCGGAACCGGCGTTGTGACCAGAAAGCTTTTTGATAAGGGCTATGATGTTTTCGGCGTCGATATATCTTCGGAGATGCTTTCAAGTGCGCAGGCTTCCGATGAAGAACGCGGAATCATGTATCTTAATCAGGATATATGCGAGCTTGATCTTTATTCGACCATAGGCACAGCCGTGTGTATCTGTGACAGTCTGAATTATCTTCTTTCGGATGAAGAACTTGAAGCGGCATTCAACGGTGTATCAAATTTCCTTTATCCCGGCGGTGTTTTTATATTCGATTGCAACACCTCCTACAAGTACAGGGAATCCATCGGAGAATCAACGATCGCGGAAGCGGGTGACGACGTGTCCTTTATCTGGGACAATTACTACGATGAGGATGAGAACGTCAACGAATACGATCTTACTCTTTTTATAAAAAGGGAAGACGGATTGTATGAACGTGCTGAGGAGACACATCTCCAGCGCGGCATCGAAAAGAAAGACATAGAATGCCTTGCCGAAAAGAGTGGGCTCGAGATAGTGCTCATTGCCGATTCCGAAACGGACGGTGCCGTGAGCGAAGAAACCGAAAGAATCTATGCGGTCCTGAAGAAACCGGATAATAAATGATAAACGAAAAGTGTCAAAAAGATTACATAGTTTCCGCAACCGCTGCGGATTACCATATCAGGGCATTTGCCTGCACGACTCTGAATATCTGTGAGGAGTCGAGACGTCTCCACAATACCAGTCCCGTTATGAGTGCCGCACTCGGAAGAATGCTTTCCGCAGCCGCGATGATGAGCATCATGATGAAGGGCGACGGAGACAAACTCACGATACAGATCAAGTCGGACGGACCCTCCGGAGGACTCACCGTATGTGCGGATTCACACGGTAACGTAAAGGGATATACTCCCGTTCCCGATGTGATCCTTCCTGCCAAGTCAAACGGTCATCTGAACGTATCGGGTGCGATAGGAAACGGAGACCTGATAGTTGTGAAGGACCTCGGTCTTAAGGAACCCTATGTCGGAAGAACCGCTCTTCAGACCGGTGAGATCGCCGAGGATATGACGTATTATTTCGCAGCTTCCGAACAGACTCCTTCATCGGTGGGACTCGGAGTTCTCATGAACAAGGACAACACCGTAAGATGCTCGGGCGGATTTATCATCCAGCTCATGCCCGATGCGGGTGATGATGTTATCGCAGTCATTGAGGAAAATCTCAGGAGCTTAAAGAGCGTTACCGAAATGCTCGATGAAGGCCTTACACCGGAGGATATGATAAGCGAAGTCCTGAAGGGGCTCGATATCAATTTCAATGAGACATATGACTGCGCATATAAGTGCGACTGTTCCGACGAAAGAGTCGAAAAGGCTCTCATCAGTCTCGGTGAAAAAGAGATCGTCACACTGATAAAAGAAAATAAGGATGCCGAGATCCATTGCGATTTCTGTGAAAAGGATTATATCTTCGGTCCCGAAAGACTTAAGGATATACTGAAAAAGAGCAGAGCGCTGAACATAGATAAATAAAAAAGAGGAGAAAGAAAATGGTCAAAGCCAACGACAACTATTTGAAACTTCCCGGAAGTTATCTTTTTTCAACCGTGGGAAGAAAGGTAAGAGAGTATCAGGAGGCACATCCCGAAGCGAAGATCATAAGACTCGGAATCGGTGATGTAACACAGCCCCTTGCACCTGCCATCATCAGTGCACTTCACTCTGCCGTTGATGAGATGGGTAATAAGGATACCTTTAGGGGATATGCTCCCGATCTCGGATATGAGTTCCTCAGAAATGTAATTGCGGATGTCGATTACAAGAAGAGAGGATGCGATATCTCCGCTGATGAGATCTTTGTTTCGGACGGTGCAAAGTCCGACTGCGCAAATATCCAGGAGATCTTCTCTGTCGATAACAAGATCGCAGTCTGCGATCCCGTTTATCCCGTTTACGTTGATTCGAACGTAATGGCAGGCAGGACCGGAACCTGGGATCCTGCTTCCGAGACCTGGTCCGATGTCATCTACATGCCCTGTCTCGAAGAAAACGGATTTGCTCCTGAGCTTCCCACCGAAACTCCCGATCTTATCTACCTGTGCTTCCCCAACAATCCCACAGGATCAGCCATCACCAAGGATCAGCTTCAGAAGTGGGTTGACTATGCTAACAAGGTTGGGGCTATTATCCTTTACGATGCTGCATACGAAGCATACATCTCCGAGGAAAATGTTCCTCACAGCATTTACGAGTGCGAAGGTGCAAGAACCTGTGCGATCGAGTTCAGATCGTTTTCCAAGAATGCGGGTTTTACCGGCGTAAGACTCGGATTCACCGTTATTCCCAAGGATCTCAAGGCAGGCGATACGCCTCTTCATCCCATGTGGGCAAGACGTCACGGAACCAAGTACAACGGAGCACCCTACATCATCCAGAGAGCGGGCGAAGCCGTTTATTCCGAAGAGGGAAGAAAGCAGCTTAAAGAGCAGGTTGCTTATTACATGAACAATGCAAAGGTCATTTACGAAGGATTAAAGGATGCCGGCTATCAGGTATCAGGCGGAGTCAATGCTCCTTACATCTGGCTCAAGGCACCTGACGGAATGACCAGCTGGGAATTCTTCGATCACCTTCTCGACACCGCACATGTCGTAGGAACTCCCGGATCGGGATTCGGTCCCAGCGGAGAGCACTTCTTCAGACTTACCGCATTCGGCACTTACGAGAATACCGTCGAGGCTATTGAAAGAATAAAAAAACTGTGATATAGTCTGACATAATTCGAAAGCAAAACTGTCAAATACGGAGACTTATATTTTCTCTTTTACGGAGAAAATATCGGTCTCCGTTTTTTGTGTCCTGAAACGGAGGTGTGGATCTGATGAACGGAAAAGGAAAAAAGAAGATAAAGAAAATGCTTGCCGCTTTCCTGGTAAAGATGTTTTCCCCGGTGATCATCTTGTCGGCTGCATCAGCGGGAGCATGCCTGCTTGGCGGATTATCGGCGAATGCGGTCGGTATTCCCACACCGGAAAACGTAATGAACAGCTATATGAATAATCCTTATATAAGATTCTATACCGGAAGCCGTGGAATCGCATGGACAACGATTCATCCCGGCGGATACTCCGTGTCACAGTACGGTACATATGTGTATACGGACAACGCGGTCTACAGGGGAAACGAAGGCACGACGGTCATCCCCCGGGATGTTGTTTCCAGAAAAGAAGTACAGGGAGGACTTAAACCCGGACAGCATTATTACGCCGCACCTATCACCGATTCCGTTGTTCCGGTAGGCAAGTGGGTTCTTTCACACAGACCCGCAAGGTGTATCCACGGTCCTTTTGCGGCGTGCAGGGATTATGAATACTACGGTATAGAGGGGCTGCCCAATACGTTATGCAGCGCAGAATATGATTCCGGATGGATCGCATATTGTGCAGACTGCGGACAAGCGGTTACTGGTCTGGTGTATGCAAATGACATCTGTGTCGGAAATATAGGTTATCTGTTTTCGGGAAGCGGAAAGTTTGCGGAGATCTATCCCACCCAATATGTCTTCTTTTGTCCGATCCGTGGAGATAATCTTGAAAACGATCATCATTTTGATGTACATGTATGTAAATGCTTTGTTTCATATAACCGCTATACCGTGCGATACAACGGAAACGGTGCGCTGAGCGGGACGATGCCGGATTCGGTTTTTTACTACGGAGGAAGTGAAGAATATGAAGGAAACTCCGTAAAAAGTGAGGAGGCTCTGAGAGATAATGCGTTCATTAATCCCGGATATATATTTGCGGGATGGAGTGTTTCTGCGGATTCCGGGAAAGTGCTCGAAGACGGAAGTACACGAAGGGACATAGAAGACTGCTTCGAAGGGTTGAGCGGATGCGGAGATGAAGCGAATGATACCGTCATCACCTTGTATGCGGTGTGGGAAAAATGCGACAGTTCTCTCCTGATATCCGGCGGAAGCTTCAGGGATGAACAGGGGGCATATGACGGAGCGGAAAACGGGGAACGGATAATCGGACATAACCTTTTCGAAAAAGGTTATATGTATGAAACGTATGTAGATCCGGCACTTCTTACACATCCCGGAGGATATCTCATCGAACTGGACACGATGGGCGGGACCGGAGTGGATCCCGTTTGGACGGATACGGCGTTTGCGGGCTGGAACTTTCCGCAGCTTCACGGAAGTGTAAAGGATATGATGTCTGACGGAAGTTTTACCTATGTGCATTCCTCCGAAGAAAATGGAAGTGTTGACGAATTCACCGCGGTATGGCGAAGCATTCCTTTAACTTTGCCGGATGCGGTGTATCCCGGGTATGTATTCGAAGGGTGGTATACGGAACCCGATATGTCGCCGGAGCACTTTGCCGGGAACACAGGTGATCTGTTTGATACGGATCGGGATATTAAGCTTTATGCAAAATTCACCGCACCGGTTCTGGAGGCGGTTCCTGATTATATGGGTGATGCATCTTTTGGCGAGATGCGCTATGACGGTCTTGCAAGACTGAACATTCCGCGCATCACGGGATGTGATCTTTTCAGATATTACGTTTCAGGTCCGGGCGATGACGGATGGACGGAAGCGGTCACGGAAAATACCGGTTCGGTATCCGGCGCACGTGAAATGCATTTCAGCTCCGTCGGAAGAACGCAAATTTACGAAGTCACAAGAACCGGAATTTATTCCTTTGAACTGTGGGGCGGAGCAGGTGCTTCGTACGGAAGTTATGCGGGAGAAAACGGGGAGCATTCATCCTGTGAGATTTTTCTTAATGAGGGCGATGAAGTCACGATATACACGGGAAGATCCGGTGTTTGTACCCAGACCGGTGCGGGAACTGTCTGCTCAGGAGGCGAAGGCTCGTATATAGAGATAAACGGAGAGAGGGTATTATCCGTTTCCGGAGGAAAGGGTGCGGACCTTAAACTGAACATAAGAAAGGAATTCCTTTATTCGGGTAAAACGCAAAGTTACCGGGTTGAAGCGACGGGAGATTATACGCTTGAAGTGTGGGGGGCGAGAGGCTCGGCAACTCCGAGCGGATTCGACACAGCGGGAAATGGAGGCTATGCTCGCGGAACAGTTCATCTGGAGGCGGGTAGCATACTTTATGTGTGTGCGGGCGGAATGGACGGATATAACGGCGGAGGAAAAGGAGGAAGAAATGCATGGGGAGACCATGGAGGCTCCGGTGGAGGAGCAACTCATATCGCGTATGCGGACGGTGTACTTAAGAATCTTTCCGGTCAAAGGAACAAAGTACTCATAGTTGCCGGCGGAGGCGGAGGCAGTTCGGGAGCCAATGCTACTTCAGGCTCGGGAGGAGGACTTACCGGAGGAACCGGAATTTCTCCATGGCTTGACGGTGAATCCAGTTCAACCGGTGGAAGTCAGACTTCCGGGGGAACAGGGGTGTGGGGACAGGCCGGTGGCTTTGGTTATGGCGGTGACGGCTACAGCTACAATCCTTCCACGCAGGATTATTTATACATCATAAACGGAGGCGGAGGCGGAGGCTGGTATGGCGGCGGAGGCGGTGACGCCAGGGGAATATCCTACGGATGCGGAGGAGGAGGCGGAAGCGGATACATCGGAGGTGTGAGGAACGGTATGATGTCAAACGGTGTATGCAGCGGAAACGGCCATGCACTCATAACCTGCAACGTAAATATACAGGGTGGAGAAGCGTACGGGTGTGAAACCGGCTTTATCCCGGGTGATCTTCTTTACAGAAATCATGTTCTGTCGGTTCACGAAAACTGCATATATCCGGATGGGGATAGCGGGAGGAACGGCTATTGCATCATAAAAGAACCCACTGTCAGATATTACGGCTCATCTGAAAAAACAGTATACTCCCCCGATAAGGATGCTCCGGATGCGGTGGAAAATGCCCGGCTTGAACTTGACATATCGACGGGAAAAATCAGTGTATTCTGGGAATTGCCGGAAGATAACGGAACGAAATACTCTTATATGGCTAGAGCCTGGAATGCTGCCGATATGATCGGGCGTGAGGATGCCTATGTGCAGACTGATGTAAAAACACTTCGCATCACAACGGGCGTGTATGGGTTTTATTATCTGATAGATACTCTTGCATCTGCCTCGGGTGAGAACGTTATGAATAAGGGAGTATATGTCCGTTCGCCGTGGGCGGATATATCGGGAACTTCATCGGATGCATGTTTTGCCGATTGGTACAGTGGTCTGTCACCGGATGAGCTGTTGTGCGGCGGTATCAGCTTTATGCCGGACGGGAGCAGAAAATATATTCATATCATATCCGTCGACAGAGCCGGTAATGCCGGCAGTGTGTTCACCATGGCTGTTGACGGTCCGGAAGCGGTCATCCCGTATCCTGTAGTAACGGATAAGCTGGTCATAAGGGAAGGCGATAATGTATTCCGGTCTGAGGACTCCAAAGATGTATTTTATGTCAGGGCCGACGGAGAAACTCCGTTTTATCTGGAGCACTCTTCATACATATCGGGATATGCAAGGCAGGGATATCAGATAGAAAAAGCCTTCTTTTACCGGAGTCTGAGCGAGTATGCGGAGTTTGAGTTTACATACGGTGATATTGAACTTTCCGAAGAATCCTGTCTTTGCGTGGAAGCAGTCAGAACACCCGGCTTTTATTTCGCTCCCGCACAGGGATGCTCTGCCGACAGAAAAGACCACGGAAGAGAGTTTTTCTTTGTGGGTGAATTTATATCTTCCTACGAGGGGGAATTGTATATCTATCCCGGTGCAATGGCCAGGCTTGAAGATAGGACCGGATTGCCGGGCGGAAGCGGGAATCTGATATACAGTGACCCGGAGAAGGACAGAACAAACGGGATCACCCTTATAGGAGATTCCACGTCACCCGCATGCTATGTACGTGTTAACGGTGGAGAACCGGAGGAACTGTCCGTGTGCAACGTTTCCAATGTCTTATCCGAATGTGTCATAGACAGAAGGCGTGACAGCGTATCGGTGGAAATATATGTCACGGATGACGGAGCCGGAGCAAAGAAAGAATTTGAAATAAGGGTACGGAATAACGATAACGGCATGGAAGGTGCTTTCTGTGCACAAGACGGAAGATTTTCCATGGAACTTAAGATGGATGAGAACAGTCCGGAACCGCTTTTTGAAAACATGCTGTTTAACGGTGATTTCGTGATATCTGTCACATCGGAGGACAATGTCGGAAACAGGGGAACCGTGGCTTCCGCCTGCCTTCATGAACTGGATGTTTCGGGCAGGATATGCAGATGCCTTGATGAACTGACGGGACCTTTGACCGCCGCTGACGGAGAAACTGTCATGAAGAGAGGTGAGAGCGGATATGTGATATCGGGTGTATGGGGCTATCCGGACGCGGTCCTTGTATCATTTGAAAACGAAATGCTGTCGTGCTTTGACACTCTGTATCTTGTTGAGGGAAAAGAAACCTGCCTTCCTTCCGAAACCGTTGCAAACATTGTTACCTTTTCCCGCCCGGAATATATGCTTGAAGAGAGAACTGATTTTACCGTTCCTCTTGATTATGACAGCAATGTCATAAGAGTCAGCATAACCGCATATAAAAATGAGAAAAGCCTAACCTGGGAAACAGAGTGTCTGCTCGGCAGCGACGGAACGGTGCTTGATGAACTGATCACAGTCCTGAGATAGGAGGTTTAAGAAAGCGGTCCTGTCTGCTATAATCATATAAAAGCTATGAAGGGGGAAAACCCTATGATGAATAAACTGATAAAAGCAGGAATGGGACTTATGCTTGCCACTGTTATGGCCCTCGCCGTACCCGCTGAAGCAAGCGCTGCACCGGGACTCGGAGCAGGCACCGTTTTCCCTAACCGTTGCAATGAATATGCTACGACCTATGTATCCACGCAGACCACATATCTGAACGGCCTGTACTTTACCGTGGATTGTTATCATGACAGGATAATCTATGCCGAGCCCGAGAATGTCGGCACCAATACTTCCCGGTGGAAGATAATGGCAGACGATCTTAATAAGCCCCACAGCATCTGCTCGGACGGGATCATCTACCTTGTCACCGATACCGACAATAACAGGGTAGTCACATATACAAGGCTCAATACGGGTGAATTCATAGAACTGCAGAGTTTTGAGAATGTGGGTATCAGACCGCATTACTGCGTATATGATGCGGCGAGCGCTTCATTCTATGTATGGAGTTCCTATACGGGAGAAATGTTTATCTATAAGAGGCCCGCAAACGGATTTGCGCTCAGACTGGATAAAGTAAAAAGACTGGATTACCTATACGGTGTATATACAAGATCTTTTACGATAGACGGAAACAATATTCTTTTCTGCTCCCAGGGAGCCGGAGGAATAATATCCGTTAACAAGAGAACGTTTGCACTGACGGGCGTTTATCCCGTATGTGACGATCTCGGAGGAGTGGTCCAGGTAGCTCATATAGGTTCACACTATTACCTGACGACATCATCCGACAGGTTCGGAAACCAGAGCAGAGCGACCATCGTAAGAAGCAGCAGTCTCGGAGGATTTTATTATCCGGGACAGTATGAGGACGTAAATGAACTGCTGGGAGGTCTCAGGGGATCAGCCGTACCTTATTACCTCACCCCTTCGTCAGGCGTATATTTTGCGAGATTTATTGGAATCGGCGCGGGATACAATGACTTTGCCGTGACTTTCGTCGAAGATCCTTTCGGAAATATCATCCTGGGAACCAGATTCCCCTGATCAGGGAGCCGAACCTTCCGGGACGACGTGAACAACGCCGATAACTCCCGAGAATGCGGGAGAGAATATGTGCTGTGTAAGTCCGAATGTTATCTCACCTTCCCATGCGGCGTGAAGATGTCCGGCAAGAACCAACCTGCACTGCGAATCTTCCGCATAGATAAGATCCATAACCTTTCTTGTGTTTTCATCTATCCCGTAGAGTTCTCCGCCGGGACTCCAATAATAGATCTTGTTTCGAACGAGCATTGAAAGCTCTTCAAGCGAACCATCCACCATTGAAAAATACGGAACGTGGGTTGCCGCGATAACGGGCACCCCTCTGCCGTAAAGCTCGGTGAGAACCTCTATCTGGTCTTCACCGGGCGAACTTGTTGAGCAGTTTACCCCGGCGATTATAAAGTCACCGAAGTCGATATACTTACCCGTATTGTCATCTCCGTCGAGAGCTGCGTGAAGCTCGGCGCATCTGATATCGTCGAAACCGGTGGTTCCGTCGCTGTACCAGGTGCCGTAGTCATGATCGGCCCTGATATAAAGAATACGGTCGTCGGGATATTTAAGTCTGTCGAATCCCTTTTCCAGTGCCTCCATATTGGAAGTGCTGCAGTAGTCTATAAGATCTCCGCCGAATATGACGGCATCAAAATCATTATAGTTGAGATAATCTATTATCATCGGCCACAGATCCCTGCCGTGTACACCGTCGGGGGTTACGGACAATGTCTCATATCTGTTGCGGACCGTTTCAAGAGAAGCTTCGCTTACATCACCTGCCGAAAGATCCGTTATCATATGCACATCCGACACCCAGGCGATCGTATATTCATGCTCGAGTCCGGGTATTTCCACATAGACATTTTCTTCGGCAAATTCATATGCGGGTGCGGGGTATGAAATGACAGGCTGAACCGGAATGGGCGCAGGGTCTGTTTCAGGTTCGTTGACTTCGGGTTCGTTGACCGGAATATCGGATACCTCTTCCTGTCCGGGAATATCCGCATACGGATCGGGCATGATAAAGAAGAGAATAAGTCCCGCTATGGTAAGAGCGGCGAGAATCGCGGAAAGAATGATGGTCACCTCTTTGTCGAGGTTTCTCTTTTCCTTCTTTGCGGGCTTTTCTTTTACCTTTTTTACCTTTTCCTTCTTTGTTTCCGGCTTTTCGTTAACGACAGTCTCTTTTTTGTTTTCTTTCTTTTCTGAAGGCATTATCTGTTGATCCTGATGTTTTCCCTGATCCATGCTCTGGTCTCGGCCGTTGTTCCGTTGACGGTGCTTACCTGGAATTCGGGATCCGCTCCGGAACTGATGTCATTGAATGCCCAGAAATGATTGAGATCTATACTGGTTTCCGATGCCTGTGAGGGATCGAGAACTATAAGGATCTTCTCGTTTTCTCCGAGTTTTTCCATAATGGCATTAAATGCCTCTGTATAGGGAGTCGCGTCTATTCCGGCTTCTGATGCATAGTATATGCCGTCATAGATGAGCTGAATGTTGTAATCGGTTTCCCTGAGGACTCTGTCTATCTCATCAAGTGCTTCTTCCGCGGTCATAGTCTTATCTTTGATGCCGGTCTCGATATGCTTTCTGGTGACCCATGCAAGTGAATAGATGTAACGGAGTCTTAAGGGATCATCGAGGTCATCGGGATCGAAGAGGACGGTGTTTCCGTCATCGTCGACTATCGATGCCGCATCGGAAGCGAGACTCCATGCCTCGTCTCTTGACCAGTTATCAAGGGATGAGATGTTATTGATCGCAATGATATACTTTTTACGATATACCTCGATCAGACCATCACTTTCTTCTCTGATGCTTTCGGAGTTGACCTCGATGCCTGCTTCTTCAAGCCTGTCGGCATATTCAAGTATCTCATCATAGTCTTGTCTGGACTGGATATATAAGTCTGAACTTACTCGCTGCCCGTCAAGGAGCGATACGGAGTATCTTACCTGTGCTTCATATCTTGCAAAGACATCGTCCGCTTCCCTGGATATATCCTCCGCCATGTCGTATTCATCGGCAAGTCTGATATAAAGATCGAGAGCAGCGGGATAAGAATCAGTCATGGATTCGGAACTGTCGCCCTCTTTGACATATGACTTGATCTGATCCTTGATCTCTTCGATCTCCGCTTCTCTTTCTGCTGCGGCTTCGGGATCCTCTTCTTCAGGATCGTCCTCATCGTCTTCATCATCTTCGTCATCCCTGCCACTCGACTGGTTGACTGCGATATCCGGTCTGCCGCCTGAGAATACGCCAATGCTCTTGAGCGCAAGAAGGATGGCAACGATAAGAGCAGCGATCACGAGGATAATGATAATGATGAGTCCCTTGGAAAATGGACTCTTTTTTGCTTTTTCGGGCGCGGGCTGAGCGGGAACTTCAGCCTGTGCGGGAGCCTCGGATCCGAGTGATGCGAATCCCGAATATTTGGGAGCCTCTGTCTGCTGAGGAGCTGAAACCGTGCTGCTTACGGGTGCGCCGCACTTTGTACAGAATTTAGTTCCTTCCTTTAAAGCCGCTCCGCATTTGGGGCAGACTGCGTGCTGGGTGGGAGCCTGGGGCTTTGTTTCTTCCGCAGGCTTTTCCTGTTCGGAAACCTTGGATTCTTCCTCAGGCTTCTCCTGTGTCGCAGGCTGAGCAGGAGCCTTGGGCTCTTCGGCAGGCTTATCCTGTGCCGCAGGCTGAACGGAAACCTTGGATTCTTCCTCAGGCTTCTCCTGTGCCGCGGGCTGAACGGGAGCCTTGGGCTCTTCGGCAGGCTTATCCTGTGCCGCGGGCTTGGAGAGCTCGACCTTGGGAATCTGAGCCACGTTTTCCTCGGGCTTTGGTGCAGGTTCCGGTGTCTCTATCTTGGTTCCGCATTTAATGCAGAATTTCATATCGTTTGAAATCTCGGCTTTACAATTTGGACAATTCATATTATTGATCCCCCTTGAACTTGTAGGTATCATAATTTGCCTATTGATTTGGCAAAATTGAACATATTTTCTGATAACTTATTATATATATTTAAGAATATTATTGCAAGATAGCCCGAAATTAAATATAATTTTGAATGTGTGTGGGTGATCAAATGGTTGAAGTCACTAATGTATGTAAATC
>JAEEGL013556237.1_pt1 | contig 12281 bp, 14 predicted proteins | sample 9134231 | NCBI WGS metagenome assembly JAEEGL01 (sample SAMN16246548, study PRJNA631951) | gut metagenome | biome: gut microbiome; feature: rumen; material: fiber-attached | host: Bos | place: Iran: Karaj | collected 2018-10 | reverse complement strand
GCGCTCGAGCATCTGCGCTTCCAGAGCTTTTGCCTGCGACAGTTTATGCTCCGCTTCATAAAGCTTACGCATCTGTAGTATCAGAGCCGAGATCAGTACAAACAGGGCATAGTAGATATAAGAATCCAGCTCATCCTTATCTATCAGTTCATTCTCCCTTACAGTGGCAGCGTTGATCACCACAATGGCTGTGATGGATATCCCCGCCATAATCCTTAAAAACCATCTCGAAGAAACATCCTGTTTAAGATATACCGCTAAAGCCACAGTGCATATTATAAGGGAAACGGCAAAAAACACTATGCCGCCCTGCAAAGTCGCCGGCTCCATAAACTCCTTTTTGCCGCCAAGCATGATAACGGCAGTCCCGGACATCTTATAGATAAGGGCCGCAGACGCTTCGTATATCATAAAAAACAGAAGCGCTATTCTTTTATCCGCATTCTTAAATACAATAACGGTAAGCAGCATGCAGATGACTCCGCCCCATACCAGACACGCCGTATCATTATTGCCTTTGTTTACCAGGAAGGTAAATGCGCTGACAGCCGCCGCTGCAGCTGCTGCCGCGACCGGTTCAGCTTTGACAATCCTGCTCTTTGACAGCCAGCGGTCAGAGGCGATCAGGCCTCCGATGATATTGAAAAATACCGCCAGCGTATAGATAACAATGACAGGGATCATATGTGCTCCCCCCAGTATGTATTGAGCTTTAGCTTTACATCCTGCAGATGTGACCTGCTCACCGGAAGACGTTCCCCGTTTTTCATTACGGCTTCGGAATCCTTTATCTGCATGACATGGATGATATTAACTATGCAGCCCCTGTCCGTAAAGATGAATTCTTCACTCCCCAGTTCGTCAAAGACCTGCTGCAGGCTCTTTCGCACCTTTGTAACATTTCCCTTTTCGTCGATCAGCTCCGCATTTTTGCCTTCTTTACGGATATAGAGTATATCCTTGTACGGGACTTTTTCCAGCCTGCCTGCGCTCTGTATGGCATATACTTTGCCGCCCTCGAGCGTGAGCAGCTTTATCGCATCCTTCACTGCCGCCGGAAGCTTGATCTGCCGCTTATCCTTAGGCACATATCTGAATATGGACAGTTCAAAAGCATCTATCGCATACTCGATATGCGAAGTTATAAAGATTATCTTAACATCAGGAAGATATGGCTTGATCTTTCCGGCCACATCCATGCCGGAAAAGCCCGGCATCTCTATATCCAGAAGGATCAGATCGTAATACATATCGTCATCGCTTATATCGCATAGCAGATTTTCGGGGACAGTGTATTCGCTTATCTGTCCGATCTCGGAGCATTCACGCAGGCACTCTTCCACCACCTGCCTGTGGCTGTCCACCATTTCCTGTTCGTCATCACATATGGCTATATTCAACATGTTTTATATTTCTCCGATTTGATCGTCCGGTCAGGATGCGCTAAAAAGCGCTCATCCGGCACATATTATCATGACTCTGTTGCAGTTCATATACCGCTTCATTCGTCAAGCAGATCTATGCCGTAATCTATGCTCTCAGCCACTTCTTCATTGCTAAGCCTCCCGCCTTTTTTGCGGTTGCATCTCCAGCATAAGACCTGCAGATTGTCCTCGTCATCACCGCTGCCGCCATTGGCCACGGAATCGATATGATCTATCTCCAAAAGCAGATAGTCTCCCAGCCCCGGACAGAAGTCGTCCAGATAATCTTTGGAAATTCCGCAGATCTGACAGGTGTAATCGTCCCTTTCCAGTATATACTGCTTCATCTTGGGAGATATCCGCCTCCTGGATGAGACTTCCCTTTCCGCTTCTCTTTTATATCTTAAGTTCCTTTGCTGGCGCCTGTACAGGCAGATAACAAATACAAGCCCCAGTATAAGTACAGCGATCAGAACAAATAAAACCTGCTTATCAGGATCGTTCATGTTTCAGTTATTCCCTCCGTTTTATACAGAAACCGCCTTTACACGGCGGCATATAAGCAAAAGCCCTATGCCCTACAAGTAAAAATGCAGCTCCCAGATCACGCAAAAAGCAGTCAGCACGCCCACCGCAGCTGCGGCATAGCTCTTATAACGCGATGCAAAGAGCTTATCGACCGGCGGCTTTACCAGACAGATGAACAAAACTGACATAAGCCCGAATATGCCGCTGCTAATGGCTGATATCCTGTCCTGAAAAGTAAGCGGCCAACCCGCATACGACCACAGACTCAGATGAAAACAGTACTCCAGTATATATGACGCCGCAAGTTCTATTACCGTTGTTACCAATGCGCTTCCCAGAAATAAGAGCAACGGATCCTTTACTTTCCTGAATATCGCAAGCAGCGTAAGCATTCCGAATCCGTAGATCGGACACATGGGCAGATGCAGGACTCCTCTGTCCACAAATACCCCAAGCCATATGCGGACGCATATGATCTCATAAAGCCAGCCTATAAAGGAAGCAAGCATGAACAGCAGAATATAACGTAAAAGCAGTGTTATAAATGATCCGTCTTTTTTCACCTCGGGATCCGCCATATTATTTATACCTTACCCTCTGAGCGTGTCTTATATTTCAGCAGTATAAATGAGCAGATGATAAGGATCACCGGAAATACAGCTCCGGCAAGTATGCCCATTCTGAGGTCATCCGCGCATCTCTGTGATACTGCGCCAACCAGCGCCGGCCCTGCCGCGCCGCCGCAGTCTCCTGCCAGCGCCAGGAAAGCAAACAGCGCTGTCCCTGCTCCTTCCAGCTTTTTAGACGAGATACTTATGGATCCCGGCCACATAATGCCTACCGAAAAGCCGCAGAGTACGCAGCCGGCAAGCCCCATGATACTTAAGTCTGACAGAGCCGCCAGCAGATAGCTTATAAGGCATAATACACCGGAAATGAGCATAAAGAGCGTCAGGTTCCACTTTTCCCCGTATTTACTGTAAAATATCCTGCTGATACCCATAAATACCGCAAAGAGGCAGGGTCCTGCCAGATCCCCTATGCTTTTTGCCACTCCCAGAGCGGACTCCACAAAGGTGGAAGCCCACTGCGCCATCGCTATCTCGCAGGCTCCTGCGCATATCATAAGTACCACAAAGAGCCAGAAAAGCTTATTCTTTAAAAGTACGGTAAGCTTCATGCCCTCACTGCCTTCTTCATTAATAGGAAGAATGGGGCACACCGCAAAGTTTATCACATTACAGAGCGGTACCAGCGCCCACAGCACCGCCATTATCCTCCATCTGCCTATCCCGGCCAGATTAAAGAATACAGTGGAGATCAGGACTACCGCTACAGACCCCCAGCAGTAAAAGGAATGCAGCAGGCTCATCATGCCCGCTTTATTCTCAAAAGGACAGGCCTCGATGATGGGACTGCAGAGCACTTCGATCAGACCGCTGCCTATCGCATATATTATGGTACAGATGAGTATCCCCGCATACCGGTCCGGCAGGATATCCGGCAGGAAAGACAGCAGTATAAGCCCGGCCCCAGCCGCCACTTCGGCTATGATGATGCTGCGTCTGTAGCCCAGCTTATCTGCAAGCTTTACGCACAGAAGATCCACTATCAGCTGGGTAATAAAAAATACAGCCGATATCATTGCCAGTCTCTCAAGGGATATGCCGTAATCCCTGTGAAAGCTCAAAAATAAAAGCGGCACGAAATTTGCCGTTATAGCCTGTGTTATGAAGCCCAGATAACAGGCGGTCTTTGTCCTGTTGTATTTTTTCATCAAGGGGTATTATGCCACAGATCGCAATTCTTGAAAACTCTCTTTCGAAAAAACATTTATTATGGTAGAATCTATGATCATGGAAAAAAATACAGACAAACTCAAAATATGGAATACCTTCCGCGACTATATGGAATATTTCCTGATCTATGCCTTCTTTGGCTGGATATATGAATCCATATGGTGCTGCATGATATATCACAAGAGGGGCTTTATCAACCGCGGCGTCCTTTTCGGGCCCTGGCTCCCCATTTATGGTTTTGTATTTTTTGCTATCTGGGGCATCTTCAAACTGTTAAAGGTAAAAAAAGCCATACCCGTTTTTCTTATAGGTACGGCTGTAGCTACTCTTGCAGAACTGAGTGCAAGCTATGTGATAGATATGGTCATAGGCAAAGCTCTTTGGGATTACCACGGATATTTCATGAACTTTGACGGACGCATCGCCCTGGAACCTTCTTTGATGTTCGGCCTTTTGATCTGCGCGGCTGTATGTCTTATACAGCCGGCCATCATCAAACTGCAGGGAAAGATACGGGATTCAAAAGTTCATAATATTATCTTTGCAGTCATCGCTGTGCTGTTTGTTATAGATCTGATATGCCGCATATGGCTGGGCAGTAACATGAAGTAACGCCTACTCTCCCAAGACTTTGGCTGCATAAGAACAGCTCGCTATGATGTTTTCACCGGCGCGTTCGGCCGCCTCGATCAGCTTATAGACCAGACGCTTTGCTATGCCTTTTCCGCCGTATGCGGGAGAGACTTCGGTATGATAGATATTCCATCCGTCTGCAGTCTTTTCCAGATCGCACTCCCCTATCAGCTCTTCGTCTTTATAAGCCGCACTCCTGTTTTTATCCGCTTCAAATCTGATATCAACTTCATGTGTATATACGCAGCTCAGTGCTCCGCTGGGGCACTTTTGTATAGTCTGCCAGATCTCTTTTGTCGGCGCCTTAGTCAGATCGATCCAGGGCCTTCTTCCGAATTCAAATGTTTCAGGACTGCCGCTCACGCATCGTTTGGCATGAAAGCACTTTTCCGAATTCCAGAATACCGCGATATCCCCATACTCATACAGTCTGTGCACTATTCCCCACCTCCGTTTTCAGCTGCCATGCCGGGAGCGCATTGTATTTACGCCCCGGCGTCTTCATGATGATATTATAAAGATACAAGACATCGATTGCAACCACGGATCGCAAGTCTCTCGTGTTAAATTCTGATATAACATATCCGTAAATCCTCTATTTTACCCGCATGTCAAAGACTTTTGACATGCTTATTTCACACGTTTTTCCCTCATGTCCGATCATTTGGACAAAACTGCCACCACCTAAAACCCCCTATGTCAAAGACCTTGGATAGACGAAAGCGAAAAAGTTTTTTAGGATGAGCCTGTAAACAATAACGCAGCCGGCAGACACACGGCTGGAAAGCAAACATAAAAAAGGAGATATAAAAATGGCAACAGAAATCTTAAAAGTATTGGTATACGCTATCATCGCTTACTTTATTTCAACCATCGTCCACGAAATGGGACATGTGACCTGCGGGCTTCTTAATAAATGGAAGTTTTGGCTGCTGGTAGTCGGTCCCTTTAAGCTTTATCGGGAAGATATGAATTCAAAAATAAGATTCGGTCTGGAAAAAGATCTGACTCTGTGGGGCGGCTGCGGCGGAACTTTTCCCGAAAAGGAAGATGAAACCGCAATAGAAACCTTTGCGAAGATACTGCTGGCCGGTCCTCTGGCATCATTCATACTTGGAGTGGTCTTTATGATAATCTTTGCATTCTCAAAAAGCGAGCTTACATTAATGATCGGGATGATAGGCATCGCAGAAGGGATAGCCTGCATACTCCCCATGAACATCAAGACCGGTATACTCTATAATGACGGCAGCAGATTTAAAAGGATAGTTAAAGGCGGAAAGGAACGAGATGAAGAAAACGCGTTACTCTCCATAGTCATCAAATCAATGCTTTATGGTGATAAGGCTGTATTTGAAGAGGAGAAGCTTGATATCCTTAAATGCTCCGACGATGTCGATTTAAAGTACTACGGGCTGTTCTACAGCTTTCTGAACGCAAAAGGCCGTAAAGACGAAGCCGCAATGGAAAGGATCCGTCTTGAGGCCGCCCCCCTTAAGGCTAAAGCCTCCAAATATACCGTACTCGTCTGCGCAATGGAGTAATGCCCGAACAGGCTCTTTTCAAACTTTCCGTTTTATGCGACAATACGTCTGTTGAAAGGAGCATAGCCATGGAAGTAGGAGAACAGATAAAAAAATACAGGGGAGAGCTTAAACTCTCACAGGAAGCATTTGCGGAAAAGGTCTATGTTTCCAGACAGACCATATCTAACTGGGAAACAGGCAAGAATTATCCCGATATCAACAGTCTGCTGCGGATGAGCGAGATATTCGGCGTTTCCGTAGATGTGCTGCTCAAGGGAGACGTTGAAGAGATGAAAAAGATCATAAATGAAGCTGATATAGATGATTTTCAAAAATGGAGCCGGATATTTACGGTACTGTTCTTTATGACTCTCATAACCCCGGTCCCGCTGGCCAGATTCCTGAAATGGGCAGGGCTCGGTATATGGGCCATTCTGGCCGCGGTAACCATGGGTGTTGCTCTGACGGTCGAAAAGAAAAAGTCTGTCTTAAATATCCAGACCTACAGGGAAATAACAGCATTTCTGGAAGGAAAGACGTTAGATGAGATCGAAACAGTCCGCGAAGAGGCCAAGCGGCCCTATCAAAAGATCCTGCTGATGCTCGCCTTCGCTGTGATCGGACTGGTCATTTCAGTACTTATGGGCTTTTTGTTGAAATAGCGCCACGGGTGAAGACAGACCTCGTGGTTCCGCCTCAAGCCTCTTCCCTGCTCCGGTCTCTCATCAGATAAAAGAACCATATCAGGAACAATATTGAAGGCAAGATCTGTCCGATACCGATGCCGCCTATCGATTCCTCCTGGCTTACCCCATATAGCGCACCGGATATGATAAATGCACAGGCATCCTGCAGGGCATGGTACACCACGCTCGGCCAGATACTCCTGCCGGAGCGATAATAGAGTGCTCCGAATACCAGTCCCACGCAGAAGGCTGATACAGCCTGCATCGCAGCCGCAAAAAAGCTGATCTCCGGATTTATGGCATTTACCAGATGCATTGCACCAAATATAAATGAAGTAAATGCTATGGAAAGCTTTGCGCTTTTAAGCGTATCTGCGCCGAAGATATCAAAAGCCAGCTCAGTCGCACTTCCCCTGAATATCAATTCCTCGGATACACCTATCAAAATACACTGAGCCATAAACAGCAGGATCTGCCTCGGACTGATCATATTATCTGAGACATGATCCTTTAAGCTGCTGATAAAATGCACCACTGTAAGTAAAATCATGACTATCCAGGGCAAGCCGCAGATAAGCCCTTCTTTCATCCCCTCTGCCCTGATCTTTAACGCGCTTTTCTTATGGAATACAAAAACCAGTATCAATCCTACCGCAACAGATATTGCCTGATACACAAACTGCAGTGCATAATAATCGGGAAAAAGGGCCTCTAAACCTTCCCCGAACAGGCGGGATATCACCATAGTGCTTCCTATCCCGATCAGTACTGTCAAAATAATAAATACAAATGCCCTTATCTTCGTTCCCGTAATTTTGTTTTTCATATCCTTTTCCATTTCCGCTCTCCTCCGTATCAGCGCGCCATTTTATTATATCACAATTTAACAAGTGCAATTGATATGATCAGAAAAAATATCACTACCACTGCCACCGTAATAAGAGCTCCGATTAAAATTTTCTTCATTTCCTTTTTCCTCCTTTTGATCATCTGCCGCGTCCATCTGCGCGGCTTATGCGATGATATTACCTCTCCGGGTCGGAAGATCACACGACACAGTGCGGGAAAAGGTCAAAAAAAGCCCCGGACATGTCTTGTCCTGTGGCAAAAATCCTTTATTTTCAAGCTTTTTAGCCCTTTGCCCCGCTCTGTTAAATTTCCGGGATTTATGATAGAATACTCCTGTTTGCAAGTGAGCAGACATACTATGGGAGGAATTTATGGATACCGTTAAGATAGGAAACTTTCTAAGAGAGCTCAGAAAAGAGAAAAATCTTACCCAGGAACAGCTGGCCGAAGTATTTTCGGTAAGCAACCGTACCGTCTCCAGATGGGAGACCGGAAGCAATATGCCGGACATCAGTCTGCTGCTGGAAATGGCCGAGTATTACGGACTGGATGTAAGTGAGATATTAAACGGAGAGCGACGTCCTCCTGCAGAAGAAAAAAATACCTCCGGCGCAGCGGATGATACGGCTGCTTTGACGGAAGTCGCTGAATATGCAGATTCCGATAAGGAAAAAATGGCAGCAAAAACCCGTCTTTATGCCATAGCTGGGCTTGTAGCTGTTATATTGAATGTGACACTTGCAAATTTTGCCTCCGAAAACATTCCGGCCGTATTCTGGATAAAAAAACTGTGCACACTCCTGATATACCTGGCATTATCCGCCAGCATACTGTATACAACCGAGCGCCTGCAGATCCTGCAGCGTAAATACAAGGAGAAGCTGAAAAAGAACCTGGTCGGGATCATCCTGATCGTTATAGGCGCAGTATCTCTTTTATTGGCCGTTGCCCCCTTCTTCTTGATCGGCCAAAGCTAAGATCTATACAGCCATTGCGCCTTTCATAAGCTGTTCTACCAGTTCACGCTTTTCATACAATACGCAGCCCCCGTCATGATCATCCTTAAGGATATCACCGCTGCGCAGCGCCATAAACAGGGGTGAATGCATAGCCTCTCTTAAGGATGTATTCTTTATATTCACATCCGAATAAGGTGAAAACGGGCACGGCTCAGCACCGCCATGGGAATTTATATGGAAAAAGCCTCTGCCCGCGGCCACGCAGCCTCCGGAGCTTTTTTCATCCCCGGGGAACGAAATATACACCATCTCCGGCCTTTCTTCTCTTAAATGTATGATCCGCTCTTTCAGGTATTCCCTCTCTGCATCCTGCGGGGCAAGTTCCTTACTCTCTTCTGTCACCGGAACAAATTCAACAAAGATCACCGCCCTGCAGCCCCTTAGTGACAGTTCATCCAGAAATCCGTCTGAAGTGACCTCACTGATATTCTCGCTTGTGACCGTAACGGATGTTCCGAAGATAAGACCGCGCTTATTCAATTCATCCATGTTTTTGATCAGACGCTCATATATCCCGCTTCCCCTTCTGGCATCCGTTAACTCCTTCTTTCCCTCTATACTCATGATCGGGATAAGATTACGGCATTTATCAAACAGTTCAAAATAACGTTCATCCATAAACGTTCCGTTTGTAAAGATCGGGAACAGGATATTCTTCTTTTTGCCTGCCGCCTCTATTACTCCCCTGCGAAGCATAGGCTCACCTCCGGCCAGCAGGATGAAACTGATCCCCAGTCCATCCGCTTCCTCAAAAACATTAAACCAATCCTCATCAGTAAGCTGCGTTACCGGTTCGGTATCCACAGTTGCATGATTGCATCTTGAATAACAGCCGGCACAATGAAGATTACATTTGCTCGTGATACTGGCTATCAGAAACGGAGGTATATGTTCACCGTTCTTTTCTGCCTTCTTGCGCTTAGCGGAAGCTGCTGCAGATGCCCCGGCAAAAGACAGCATAAAAGCACTCTCTCTTGGATTCTTAAGAGTTGCTTTTACTGCATCAGAAACGACACGTTCCACACCTTTTGTCATATATTCCTGCAGATCGAATTCTTTATCCATATCATCCTTTCCCCGGTTTAGATAAATAGTATGCCGGTTCTGATCGCCGTTAAACATTTTATCATATTATATTTTGTAAAACATATTATGTCAAGACAAAACCACGAGGTCCGTGGTTTTTCGTTCAAAACGTTATCTTTATCTCAACCCTGACCGGTTCCTTCACGTTTTCGGCAAAAATCCTGCCGTCCTCCGGCTTGCCGGTCAGCTCTCCGTAATGGACAGGGATCGCAACAGACGGCTTCATCGCATTTACCAGCTCTGCTGCCTGCTTCGCATCCATGGTGTAGAAGCCTCCGATGGGGACCAGCGCTATATCGCATTTTACTGCTTTGGCTTCTTTTATCGCATCTATATCCCCGGCTATATAGATACGTTTTCCGTCGATCTTCAGTATATATCCGCACCAGAGGGCACTCTTGGGATGAAAAGGTTTTAAGATGTTATACATCGGCACCGTCTCAAACTCCAGGGCATCTGCTTCATATGCCGCCCCGGGGTTCACGCTTATGATACGCGCTACCGTTCCCATAAGCTTTTTCGCCTTGTTCTCCATCTTCCGGGGAACCACCAGCACAGTATTCTCCCCGGCAGCCTTTTCAATATCATCCGGCGAAAAATGATCGTAATGATCATGTGTTATAAATATATACGCCGCATCTTTCGGCGTCTCCTTCAGCTGAAACGGATCGATATAGATATTTCCGCATCCTGCCTTTATCCGTATGCTGTTTTGCTTAAAAACCGTTATGTTTTCTGTCATACAAACCCTCCCTATATTTCGCGCCTTTTGATACCGGTCAATCCCAGATAATGATAGGAATGCAGCATCCAAAGCCTGTGCCTCATCTCATCTTCTTCCCTGCAGTTTAACAGAATATCAATATAGGCGGTCATCATAAGCGATGCCACCTGCTTTTTAAACTCTTTATCCCTGAGCGGACACCCGGCAACAAAGAAGTCACTCATTGCCGCGCGTATAGCTTCCTGTTCCTTCTTTTCTCCGGATTTAAGCATTATAAGTATGCCGGAGCGGTATTCGCTCATAACCTTTGCAAGCACATCGGATACTTCATTTATCTTATCTTCCGTATAATTGCCCGAATATTCCTTACTGCCGAAACGGCGGATCAGCTTCATGATGCTTTGCCTGGCAGGGCCGACTATCGTCTCGTAGATCTCTTCTTTTGAACGGAAATATCTGTAGATATTACTCTTACTGATGCTGCACGCCCCGGCGATCATATTCAGAGATGTGTCGCTGTATCCGTTTTTAATAAATGATCTTTCCGAAACCGTAAGTATCCTGTTTCTGATATCTTCTTTTTTGGTCTGCATTCTCTTCCCTTCATATTCCAATGATCTTCCGAACGCCGCAAAAACAAACCGCTCAGAATCCCATAATATTGATCAGGATCCCCGACACACACGCAAACAAAATGATAAATGCCCAGTATAGCAGGAAATGCTTAATACCCAGTACTACTTTGAGCGCCCCCAGGTTAGTGATCTTGGTAGCCGGTCCGGTGATCATAAATGCTGCCGCGCTCCCCAGACTCATTCCGTTTGCCAGCCAGGTCTTTAATATCGGTATGGTCCCGCCACCGCATACATATAGCGGCACTCCCACTGTGGACGCCATCAATACTCCCCAGGCTTCGTTCCCCCCGAACATAAAAGTAACCGTTTCCTGAGGAACATATCTCTGAAACACCGCCGACAAAAGGATCCCTATAAAGAAGTAAAGTCCGGTTGCTTTAAAATTCCTGAATATATTCTTTAATAGCCTTATAAAGAGATTGGGATCTGTGTCCTTGTTTTTCGGCTCATCAAATCCGTCAAAACGAAAGAACTGCTTTTCTTTATAAAATATCCTTATCAGAAGTCCTGCTGCGATCCCGCACAAAAAGCAGCTCACTATCCTGACGATCAAAACTTTCATCCCCAAAGCCGCACTGTAGATCATCAGCTGCGGATTCAACAGTATCGAGCTCATCATAAACGAAGCCAGCCATTCATCACGTATGCCGCCCTTTGAAAAAGAAGCTGCGATGGGTATCGTTCCGTACATGCACAATGGTGAAGCCACCCCCAGCACGGAAGCAAAGATGATCCCCACTAAGCTGCTGCCGTCTCCCTTCATGTTCCGCATCAGATTATGGATCCTGTCCTTAAAGAAAACGGATATGACCGATCCGATCACCATACCGGCAACCCAGTACCAGAAGATCTGACCCAGCTGCACGGAGAAATAGTACCATATATAAATGATCTCTCTTTTTATGATCTCAAACACTTATTCCGTTTCCTCTGTTTCCGCTGAGTCAATATTAACGATCTCGTATGCTCTGTTGCCAAAACCGATCTTCTCGCAATGAGTCAGTATGTGCAAACCGTTCTTTTCCAGTATCCTGTTCTGAAGCGACTGTCCGTCTGCTGCCTTAAATACCAGATCCACACAAGCCTGATCCAGTGCAACAGGATCCGTCGACGCAAGGATCCCTATATCGTGCATGTCCACTTCCGTCGGAGTCGACACACAGTCACAGTCTATCGACATATGGTTCATCACGCTGATATATACGATCTTCTGTCCATGTCCTTCATAATCCGAAACCGACTTTGCCGCTTCCGCCATAGATTCCGTAAAGGTATCCTGGTTGGTGAGCATGGATCCGATATCGATCGGCGGCTTTGAAAACACACCGCCCGTATGGATCCGTACCTTGCCTTCCCTGGAACCTATGCCGAT
>JAEEGL013498829.1_pt1 | contig 12281 bp, 10 predicted proteins | sample 9134231 | NCBI WGS metagenome assembly JAEEGL01 (sample SAMN16246548, study PRJNA631951) | gut metagenome | biome: gut microbiome; feature: rumen; material: fiber-attached | host: Bos | place: Iran: Karaj | collected 2018-10 | reverse complement strand
TGAAGCGCACACGCTTCTACCTCCACTACTATCACGCCAACCAGAGCGATGGTCGCTACTTCTGGGCACCTGGTTACCCAATGAATCCGACTACCCTCCGCTTTGGTCTCAGTTGGAACTTCTTCGACTAAGCATTTCGCACGAAACGCGCGGACGAAGAAAAAACAAAGAAAAACAGATAAAAACATAAGAAAACATTATCTTTTTAGTTTGTATCATTCATCGAAATCAAACCAAAAGAATGTTTATGTTTTTATCTGTTTTTCTTTGTTTTTTCTTCGTCCGCACCTTGGGTGCGATACCCACGTATCAGAATAGCATACTACTTGTTTATCCTCTTTATCACAGGCAGAATGCTTTCCAGTTCTCGGCCATCAACGTCATCCTCAACGAGATTTCCGTCTTTGTCAAACAACCTGTATGTCGGGAAACTTCTGATTTGAAGATAACGTTCTATTGCATTCTGTTGTCTAACAGGTAGATTGTAATGTACGCAATTCTCACCAATAACGCCACACGTATTAATGAATTTCTTCCATTGTTTCTCAGGACTATTATTAGCAAGGTAGATATACACCATATCGTAGTCCTTGAGCTGTTCCTTTATTGTGTGAGACTCCCTGATGGCATCCTTACAAGGACCACACCAAGTACCCCATAAGTCAAGCATCACAATCTTTCCCTTGAATGGCTCAACAATCTTTTCAAGCAATGCTTTGCCATCGGTTATTCCTTCTAATTCCTCTGGCTTTACATATACCTTTGACTCATTTATTTCCCTTTCACCTGCGTTGTATTTTCGCTTCACCTCCTCATTCAATGCAACAACCTTTTCCTTAAATACGGGAATCGTCACATAATCATTGAGAAGCTGCAAGGCAAAATCTGTCAAAGGCTCCATATTTTCCTCAAGCATCAGATACAAACGGGCAGACACAAACATAGACCTTAAGACAGAATCTGTACACAAAGAATCTGCAGTAGTCTTTATAGGAATCAGGGCGGTCTTCATAAGAAACTCATTAGCGGCTTCCTTCTCATCACAGCTCTCTATAATGAAGCTTTGAGGACAATATAATTCGAACATTGCTTCTCCTAATAACTGACGGACAAAATACATCTGTGTATCAACATACATATCATCTTGTCTTTTGCTCAATATATTGTCCGTCAAATATCTAAGCATAAACTTTTCCGCATCAGCAATACATCCATCGTCCAGACAATTTTTAAGAACCGTTCCACAACTGAACAAAGCACTGTTTGATAAATATCTACGGAAACGCATAGACAGATAAGGATGAGCAGCAAACAAGCTGTCACACTCTCTCCTTTTTCCATCATACAAAACCTTTACAGCTTCAATCCTATCCTTCATCTGTTCAAGAGTAGAGTCTTTACGTTCGTTTATTTCACGATACCCAAAACTTGATAAACCATAAAGCTGCATCTCATTCTGGAAGCGTGCATTCTTTCCCATCATAAGATGCTGACCCAATTCCGGATTCTCATAATACAGATACGTTTCACCTGGCTCAACGATAAAACTATGAGAATTGATACACATCGTTATTAATCCATCTTTCAACAAGAAAGAATAACGAAAACGTCCTAATGAATCAACACGTACCTTTACACTTGGATAATCAAACACCCTTAGGATATCTGCGAAATACAAATCAACAGTTCGACTATTATCAGACACTCCGTCTATACAGCCAACGATTGTAACGCTATCAGGTCGGAAGCCATTATTATTGAAGTGAGGATTTTCATCCTTTACAGGATAATCTGGAAGATACTTAGTCGCTATACAACTATATGAATCTGGCTTAGCCCCGTTGATGGAAATCTGACGTTTGCCAGCCTTGTTCTTTCCGACGTTGAGAGTCATTTCATCCTTTCCGTTTGTCACGACAAAACGACCCTTCTTATCGTCTCTATTCTTATATTGCCAGAATTTACAATCATAAACGACATAATTATCAGAAAATGCTATTTCAAAGTCGCCTGTCTGCTCATTTCTCCATGCAGACGGTAACAGTTGATTGGCAACCTTATTAGCCATCCACTCAAATGTGGATATACCCCTTATCACGAAAGCCCTTTCTCCATCGCCCTCATGAAGTTCAAAACATTTGGTGTCAGAAGGCAATGGCTCGAAATGAAAAACGAAATCCTTTTCATAGATATCGTCAAGTTTAAGCCACTCACCCAGAGTCAATCCTTCTGCCTTAGTGACAGCATAGCGTTTGCCATCAGCCAACAGATAAGTCTCCGGGACAAAAAGAATAGAAGAAGAATACCCTTTGTAATGGATGTCAAGTACAGTCTCGTCCGGGCGGAACTCGACACGTGTAACAGTAAAGTAACCATAATTACATGCACTCGTAGGATTGCTCCACACAAGAGTCTTGTCCTTTGCATTACAGAATGATGCAACAATCAGGAAAAGCAAAATAAAAAGATGCTTTAAATTTAACTTATTCATAATACGATTTATATATGTTGGTAAAAAGTTATATTTCTGGTAACAAAAGATGATTTTGTTCTCATTTGTGCACAAAGTTAAGCAAAAAACACATATATGTGCAACAAATTAACATTTTTTGGAGAAAAATTTTCCAAAAAGAAATCGCACCCAAGGTGCGGACGAAAAAAAAACAGGTAAAAACAAAGAAAAACAGATAAAAACATAAACATTCTTTTGGTTTGATTCCTATAAACAGTACAAACTAAAAAGATAATGTTTTCTTATGTTTTTATCTGTTTTTCTTTGTTTTTTCTTCGTCCGCACCTTGGGTGCGATACAACATGACAAGTTAAAGCTTGTAGTTTACCTTAATAACCAGCACACGGAGTTTCTGACTTGCCTCCTTTGTCTTAATCTTTGCCACGTGCCAGTCGCATGGGAACATTATGTTGAATGTGCCAGGGATGGACGCGAACTGTTCAAGTCTGTCGGCATCAAACTTATAGTCACAACGGTCCTTGTCCGTATTGAAAGGATTGGCAACGGATGTCTCATGGTCAAGACGGGCAAAGCCTTCAGTACCACGAACGACATACATGAAGTCAATCTTCTTGCGATGACTCTCCGTACCCTTTCCTGCCTTCAGGTCATCCTGACTGCACCAGTTCTCGCTATCCTCCACACTCACCACGAGGTCTGTTCCCTCAATAGGAATCCTACCAGCAGGAACGGCAAGGAGGTCATGCGTCTGCAACCAGTTGAAGAGAGCCTTCCACTCCTCAGGATTACGATGATACTGGATATAGAACTCCACAAGATTAACCGTAGGAGCTGGAACAGCCTTGGTAAAGCCATTACGCCACTCCCCTTTCTTCACCCACTTCTGTGTCAGCTTCTGTATATCCTTAGGATACTCATTAGTATATGTCTGTGCATTGGCAGTCATGGATGCCACGACCAATGCAAGTGAAACGATTACCTTCTTCATATTGTCGATTATTTTTGATTATTATGCAAATGTAAATATTTTTATTTAACTTTGCACACGATTGAAAGACAAAACAGTCTCAAAAACTAATACACATAACTAAAAAAACGATGAAAACAAAAAACTTATCAACTCTTTTCATGTCAACAATAATGTTGATGTTTTCTTGTAACAGCACCAAGAACAATCCTTCATCAAATGAACAGACAGACTCCCTGGCACAGGAGACAGATGTCACAGAAAAATGTGACACGACCTACTTCCTATACGACAATTACTATTTGGGGGACCAACATTTTGATGCAAGGAAAGACGCTGTCATTATGCTCATCCGTTCACAGAAAGAAGTAAAAGGATATTTCTTTGCCCCATACATGCAGTTTGAGGAAATGGGCGAAAGCGGACATTCTTGGGGCTATACCGTCTGCAAGATGGAAGATATCACCTATACTGACAAAGAGGATTTTGAATTAAACTTCTCAGTAAAGCCAGATGTAAACAAATTCTGTAATGTTCCAATAAGCGTGGATTATACATCATTTGAAGATGCCCGCAAGGCTGGTTATCAATTATGGGATGTTACTCCAGAAAACATTGACAGATTAACTCTCAAGACCAAATATAAAGGAGGTAAACTGACAGTCGTATCTTCCTTGTATCCCGAAGAAACAATTTTCCATGAAGACATATACATCGAAAAGAGTAAAGCCGAACTTATCAAAGAATATTTTGACTACAAAATTGTTGATGACGAGATGAGGTCTGCCGTAAAGAACATCTACACACATAGCAAGGATGCCCTCTACAGCGATGTTTCAAACGACAAATATTTCAGCAAAGACTTTAAGGAGTTTCTTGCAAAGGTACGAACTCATGCCGCTGGTGACAATCATTTAGAAAATCTTAACAGATTCAAATACATTTGGCTAATGTCCGACCATGCCGAAAACGTAAAGTGGGACATCACATATTCATTTGTCGGAAGCAAGACTGACGGATATGTTGATGTAAATGTAACAAACGGTGGAAATGGGAAAAGAATTCAGTTGATGATGCGCAAAGAGCATGACACTTGGACTGTTTACGACATAGGGCACGAAATACCAGAAGAAGAAGCTCCGAACTCAATTGACGTTCTATACTATTTCTCATATTACATCAAAAAGGATATGGGAATTGATGTGAACTCCGACGATAATCACGTAAATCCATATATCTGATGGCACAAGTATGGCTCAGCAGGAACATCTTCGACTGATTAAAGAACAAATCAAAAGACAACAAACAACAATATGAGCAAACTTATCCTATCAATAGCATTAGCTATGGCATCGATTGCCATAAATGCACAGACATACACAAATGAATATCCGAAGGACATTCAGAAACTGGCAGCAAAGTGGGTAAAGAAAGGTGAATGGAAGAACGGATTCACCAAGGCTGTACCTGCCCCAAGCGTGAACCTCGTGGAGTTCTACATACAGTACCACCGTAACCCGGAGGAATGGAAGGCCCTCTTCCGATGGCTGCAAGAAAATGACCTGCTCACCGTTCCTGCAGGCAGAATTCCTATAGAGGGAACGAGCCTCACGGTAAGCGTGGAGGACAGCGAAAACTGGTGCAGTCAAGCCGACCTGAAGGCAGGTAAAGGTTCAGAAAGCCACCATCAGAAGATAGACTTCATGTATGTCGTGCGTGGCACGGAAGGCTTTGCACGTCTTGACCACGATACTTCAACAGCTAATCCTTACAATGCAGACAAAGACCGCAAGGACTACAAGTTTGACGCCAACCGTCTGGAACAGTTCAACTCAATCCCCGGAACATTCAACATCATGTTTCCTTGCGACTGGCACGTAGCAAAGGTTAAGACACAAGAGGCAAGCCAAAAACTCCGTGTGCTCGTAATCAAGGTGAACTACAAGCTTTAGTAAACCAATTTTGGTCTTGACAACATGGACAAGTTTGCTTACGTTGTATGGAAATACGGTCTCTTCAACGTCTCCCAGTTGATTTCCAAATAAAAGAAAGAATCTATAAAAAACAGAAACGTTCATACGATTGCAAAATCATATGAGCGTTCTTTTTGTCAAAATGTATTGTCACAAAGAAAAGCCCATAGCCTGAATAAAATATACTCCATCAGCATTTTTCTCCAAAGCAGGGAAATTATGGTATGCACCATCCTTATATGACACACGCATCATCACCTTTTTGCATTTTGCCACAGACATTGAGTCTCTTGCCATTCCCATTATGGAAAGCTACTCCAATGTTGACTCTACGAACGAAGCCAAGGCATCAAAATCTGCCTTATTTGGATGACCAGCCTGTATTGGTCCCATAGAGCCACGGCATGTAAACTGTCGTTCATCAACCTTGATGCCCTGTTTCTCGAAAAGTTCCTTTACCTTGGGATAGTTACTCTCGATAATAGCAGCAGAAGAGAAACAGATGACGCGACCCACCATCTCAGGAGTAAGAGTCTTTATAAACTTCTTAACACGCCAGTCAACAACAGTGGCATATACGGCAGAGCCGAAATAGAGCACATCCACATATTCTGTTATAGGCTGGTCAATACTCTCAGCAGGAACACCGACTTTGTCTGCCACAACAGCTGCCATCTTTCGAGTATGGCCAAATTTACTATAATATCTTATTGCTTTTGTCATAATGGTTATTTCTGATTCATGTATGCTATCTAAGGCAGGTTTGGATTTAGTATAGCTTCTTACGAAACAGAATTTATTGGTTAATAATATTTTTTGATATACGCTTTGCAAGTGCCATGATGGTAAGTATTGGTGGAAGACCAAGTGACTGAGGTAGTATAGACGCATCTGCCACATACATGTTGTCTGGCAACAATGAAGAATGGAGAGAGTCTGCCTCAGCAGCTGTGAGCGGAAGCATACCACCAGGGTGACCTGCATTAAGTGTTCCGAGGAATATATCCTTTTCATTTGCACCCAATCGCATAAGAACCTCACGACAGTCATCCACACCACGTTTTAGATATTCATGGTCTGTGGCTGTAAGAATCTTCTGCATCCTGTTATCATGTACGTCTCCCTGTTCCACATCTGCAAGCTTAATCATAAGACTCACCATACCATCCATTGGTTTATACCATTGCTTATTGAAGAAGAAGCTTAGCCAGTCCATATAAGGAGAAATGATATATTTGTCCCTTATGCTGACAAATGGCATTAACAACTGACGGTCCTGATGAACATTTGCCATAGGAGCAGCTACACAGAGCACTGGATCGACAAAGAGATGAGGCTGACAATCGATACCAGAGTTGCGAAGAATGTCAGGAGTACCATAACCTCCAGCAGCAACTATGATGACATCTGCTTCGTACGTCTCATGTCTCGACCCACGTGTCACATGAACACGTCTTGCCCTTCGGTCATCTATGTCTATATGCGTCACCTTACAACCTGTAATGACTTTGATGCCATCAAGAAGTTCACGTGTATCCCACTTAGCACGTGTAGGACATCCAATAGAGCAATGTCCACACATACGACATTGTTGTGGGCGCAACAGTTTAGGCATAGGCTGAGGATCAAGTCCCATATCCTTCATCACCTCAAAAGTTCGTTTCGTAATAGGTAACCAACGACTCTGGTGATCTGTGGTTATAGGAAGTTCCTGAAACAGCTCATCAAATTCTGCATCAAGATTGATGCCAATCTTTTTCAGTCCTTCATCTGCACGAACGGCATTACCAGTAGCCAATGTCGTAGTACCTCCCAATCCGCGTCCATAGACCATAACCATCTCTGGATTCCTGTCTATACGCATATTAGGGAGAAGGAGTTGTATAAGACGCTCATCAAAATACAATCCAGTCTTACGGAACTTAGCCAACTGTTCCAAGGGAAAAGAAAATGGTTTGAAAGCCTTACCTTGTTCCAATACTGTCACGTCAAAGTGACCTGACAACATCTTTGCAGCCGTAGCACCACCAGCACCGCTTCCTATTATGATTGCTTTTTTCATCTTCGTTTTATCTATATACTGCCAAACAATTTTCACACCCTTCTGTAATACGTTTCTGGAAAGACAGCTTGCCGCTCACACCAGACAATCCACGCATTATTCCATCATCCAACGCCGATGCAGCAAGACAAATGGCGGGTGTGTAATATTTACTAAAAAAACAACGTCTGAAGCACATATTACCTGGTATATGTCCTTCAAGTTCAATACCAATATTATGATATAGACCTATGATAAACTGTTCAACATCATTCTGGTTTCTCAACAGTAATACTCGTCGCAGCATACGTCCCATTTTGAAAGCCTCGTCATTCATCCGTTGCAGCATCGCACTATCCACTCCGTTCTGTAAATTTGAACGTGTATATAAGGCATAAATACGCAGAGCCTCATCATTTGGTAGTCGCCACAAACGCATGGATGGTTTTCCTATGGCACGTGCCGTAAGATTCATCAGCAACTGTATTTCTATACGACGAAATAATGATGTCTTAATCAGCATACATCTCATCTATGACCTGTTTGTAATGTTCCAGTACTACGTTACGCTTTACCTTCAGATTTGGCGTCAACTCTCCATTTTTGATACTCAATGGCACATCTATTATACGCCATCGTCTCACCTGCTCAGGATGCGACAATGTATCGTTCATCCGCTCTATTTCCTGCTGAAGCAGATCTGTCTTACCGACAGTCCACAACAGAGCTGTACAGTAAGGACGTTGTTCACCCACAAGGACTGCCTGATCTACACAAGAGATGTCGGTCAGACGCTGTTCTATCTTGGTACAATTGATATTCTTTCCATACGATGTGATAAGCATATCCTTCTTACGACCTCCGATATACACATGTCCATTCTCGTCAATATGTCCAAGGTCTCCAGTACGCAATTCGCCATCCTTGAAAGTATCATCCTCCATCTTATAATATCCCATAGCAACCTGAGGACCACGTACTATCAGTTCACCATCAGGATTTACCTTTACGGTTGTATCAGGCAGAGGAGTACCAATACTTGATATGACATTATCACCAATACGATTAAGTGTTATCAATGGTGCTTCTGTCTGTCCATAAGCATTATGAATTTCGATTCCCAAAGCACGGAAACGCAACAACAATTCCTCACTTATAGGGGCAGAACCGACAAGCAACTGTCCACACTTGTCAAGACCAGCCTTACGCAACACCACATAACGCAATATACGACCAATCCTTTTCTTGGCACTACCCTCCTTCATCGAGAGATATTTTGCACCTAACGGATTATGTTCTATCTGTTCCCATAGTTTCTCATAGAAACGAGGAACTGAAAAGAATACCGTAGGACGCACCTTTGGCAAGGCTTTAGTCAGCATCTGGAAATCATTGAGATAATATATCTTTGACTTGCACAACATGCAATATGGAGCATAAGCTGCCAAGATACCCTCCACCACATGACTCATTGGCAAGAATGACAAGTAGCGCATCTCACTATTTCGTCCACGCCATGACAACAGATTTGTGAGGACTTCACCCATCCATTTCAATTGATGGAAACTGAACATCACACCCTTTGGTTCACCTGTTGTACCCGAAGTATAGCGGATTGTTGCCAGATTAAAAGGAGAAAAATGTGTAGTTGTCTGAACAGAAGACTTTTCTACTATTATGTCAAACTTACCTGTTGCCAAAGGTCCAAAATATATGATTTGAACATCTTTAGGCACAAGCCCCAAATTACTTTTGATACGTTCGTCGCCTACGAAAAACCATCGTGCCCCACTCTTCTGCAAAAGCAAGGCTATCTCCTCGGCTGGTGTGGTGTAGTAGATTGGTACACTTACAGCTCCAACAAGTCCAATGGCATTATCTATAGCAGCATTTTCTGTGCAATTTATTCCAGAGAGAGCAACAGTATTGCCAGCTTGTACTCCAAGAGCCCTCAACTGCCCCACAAACCTGTTGACAAGGGCATTCATTTTCCTTCCGCTAATCTCCTCTATACCTTGAGCGGAAATATTATAATACGAAACAGGATAATGACGACTTGCCCTGCGAACCATAGCCTGCTCAAAAATTGTCTTGTCTGTCAGACGCATAAAGTTATGACGACAAGCAAAAGACAGCAATACAGGTAAATACTCTCGCCAGTCAAGGTCATAACTACCTGTCAGCTCGTCCGTATTAGTCCTATCAAACTGATGGTCATCGAGGAAATACGGCATCAAGGCAACAAGGTTGGATAATATGTTGCGACGCTTTTCCCCCTTACCAGCATTACGTCCTCTGCCTATTGTACGCATCAGCGGAACTGGAACGCATACTGGGTCAGGTACGTCAATCTGAAGATTCTCTTTTGCCCACTTTCTTACCTCACTCACAAGTTCGCCTACCGTAGGCAACTTGTCAGAAGGTGCTGTCAAGTGGAATGTACGTCCAACAGCCTGCTTATTCATGGAAAGTTCTACAACAAGCCTTGCCACATAGTCAACTGGTGCAACATTAACTGTCTGACTTCTACTGACAGGCAAGAACTTCATCTTACCTTGCAACATCTGCTTGAGTACATAGTAGATAGTATTGAAGTTAATAGTTCTACCAGTCTGACTATTACCGACAATCATACCTGGTCGGCATATTGTTATAGGCAAAGTTGTTTCCCTCACCATCCGCTCAGCCTCAGCCTTACTCTGTTCATAATGACTATTGAAACGGGAAGGCAAAGGAGCATTCTCCATAATTCTTCCACGTGACCTGCCAGCCACATAGGCAGTTGATATATATACGAATCTCTTTAACTGTGGCATTTTATCTGCCATCAATATCATGTTCCTCGTACCCTCAATATTCATCGTGCGAAGTTCATCCCTCGATTTCTGGATGCCTACCTCTGCAGCGTTATGGATAATATAGCTTGTGTCTGCGAGTACACACGAATAATCAGCGTCGCTCATGCCAAGACGGTCATGAGTAATGTCGCCAGTAACAGGTAAAACACGCTTTCCTATTTCGGCAGAAAGAACTTTATCTTCCCACCAGAGCGACTGCAATCTGTATGTTGCATCTGAAGTCGAAGCTGCACGTACTAACACACGAATAGTACAGTCTGTAGTTGATAGAAGGCGATGTACAATCTCCGTTCCCAACAATCCTGTTGACCCTGTTATGAAAAATGTTCCTTCAGCCATGATTTAAAGAATTGACTCATTTGATTTACTCTGTTCTCATTAATCACCTGATGCCTCTTGATGATTTCTATTATCTCCTGTCTGTGTACATCAGCCATACGGATAGATGTAGAGATGCGCTCGCCCAAATCGTCATCATCCACATGATGAAGATAGTGGTCAGCAAGTTCTGTTTCCCAAATGACTCCATCAAGTCGTCCATCCATCGATACTGCCACTATTGGAACGGCTTGCTTCATACTAAGCACGGCAGCATGATACCTTGATGTTACCAACATGGAAAGATGACGTAACAGTCCTGTCATCTGGAACACATTATGATTTCTTGAATGGTACACTCCATGAGGTCCTTCAACGAGTTTTTCGAAGCATCGGCATGCCTCCTCGTCAAGTTTTTCCATACCGAGAATAACGACAAAAGCGTCATGCTCATGCTGATAACTATTGACGGCACTTGCAATCTCTGACAAATAACGCATAAATTTCTCTCTGCGTTCTGCACTATCGCTAAAGAAATACATCTTGTCATATTGCATACTATGGTTACCAGTCACAACAGCCTTAACCCATTTTGATATAGACGGACGAACTGGCCACCAGAAAGGATTGATGACTGCCACTCCAAGCAAAGGCTTGTTTCCGTCCCATCCATCATCCATCAACTGTTGATATGCCCATTCCTTTCCTTCCGAAGTCATGAAAGGCCATGCCGTATCTGTACCTACATGTCCATTTAATCCTATTGCCTCCAAGTTCTTCATGGACGTATCTGTACGTGTGATGAAATAAACATCTTTACACATGTCATGGCTCAACTTGGCAAGCCATCCATCAAGGTGTCCCACTTCCGAGCCATAAGCTATACATGGCTTTCCCTGACGGCGCATGATACCAGCTGCCTGACAATAGAACACAGATAGAGCCTCGGCAAACGTAGTAGTAAGCGTAGAGCCTTCACACAATACTGCTACATGATGTGTAGAACATGCACGCAGAAGAGAAAAGAAAAACATGGTCGTAAAAGGCAGACGATGAACATAATCAGGGAAATACCCATTGACATTATCATCATCAAGTGTCATAACTGTCATTTCTATATCTTCCTTGCCGAGTGACTCATCCATCTGTCTGACGAGTTCGACAACACGTGCATCTGCTCCCGTATTTCTTGCTCCGTTATATCCTACAAGCAATACCTTTATCTTTTTTCCTTTGCTCCATTCATCATAACTACCAAGTCCGAAAACAGAAAGGAGCTTAACGTATCCTGAAAACCAAACTATCAGTCTTACGATGTATGATAGTAACTTATCCAATCTTTTTTTGTTTGTGCTTTTAAGCAAGTACTACAAATCTGCTTTTATCCAAAAATTATACAAACAACTTTCTAATAGAACGTGCCTTAATAATTCATAGAAATCAGGACGGTTTGGCATTTGAATTATAATCGTTTATGGCATATCCAAACCGTCCCAATAAAACATATCGTCTGAAATTGTATTTCACGAGAATCTTACTGAGCAGGTGCCCATTTACAACGGACAGGAGAAACAATAGCACCCTCCTTCTTCAATTCTGCAAACGCCTTGTCAACCTCCTTACGGTCAGCACCCAAAGCCTTTGTCACATC
>JAEEGL013117311.1_pt1 | contig 12281 bp, 13 predicted proteins | sample 9134231 | NCBI WGS metagenome assembly JAEEGL01 (sample SAMN16246548, study PRJNA631951) | gut metagenome | biome: gut microbiome; feature: rumen; material: fiber-attached | host: Bos | place: Iran: Karaj | collected 2018-10 | reverse complement strand
TGAAGATATAACGGAGTTTTTACACCACGTTCAAGGCGGGAAAGTCTAGTTTTTTTAATGATTTCGGAAATTTCTACAATAGGCTGGATTGACCCAAGCTCGTTGTTCGCGAGCGACACAGAGACCATATCTACATCATCGGTGAGTTTAGAAACAAAATCTTTTAAATCAATAATACCGTTTTTGTCTACAGAGACAGCTTCGCCTTTGCGGGTGCGGGCGATGTTTCTTACAGAGTCGTGCTCGGTAACAAGGTATAGAATGTGTGAAGCTCCAGCAAGGGCGATATTATTTGCCTCAGTGGCACCGGCGGTCATAATAATGTCGTTTCCCTTGGCTCCAATTGCGTGGGCAATGCGGTCTTTGGCGGATTCGTAAGCATCACGGACTTTTTTGGCGGCAAGATATGGAGCAGAAGGGTTGAAAAACTCGGTGGAAAGATAACCTTCCATCGCATTTTTAGCCTTGGCGCTCATCGGTGTTGCCGCTGCATAGTCCAGATATATCATAACAATATTATAACATATTTTAGCAAAAATAAAAACGCCACTGCTAAAGTGACGTTTTAATTCAATTAATCTACTTCCCAATCTTTGAGAGGGTGTCGTTTTAGATTTTCTAAGAGAATACAGCCTATGAGCGCCCAATTTTCTGGGTCACCACCCTTTTCCCAAAGTCGATGAAGAATACTTCTTATCCTCCATTTTAAACATTGGCTCGCCCGTGAAACCGTGCCCGAAGAATAATGGAAAACTTTAGATTCGTCTTTTTTGTCTTTCCGATCAAAAACCTTAAAATAAGACAATACTGGCAAAGCTCCCTCTATTAAATCAAGTGGCTCACCTGGTTTTGCGGCAACCGTGAAGTCGTAAGACGGAATATAGTAATACCTAAAGTCTGCATCCTGTAAAAAAAGAATACATAATTCTTTCGAAAGCTTTTGTTGCATTAACTCCTCATTTTGGTGACGATAAATCCCAATATCTTTTCTTGATAATTCATATGCAGTCGCTGTGAGTAAAATACCATAATCGTGTTCTCCAATTAATACCATTCATGTAGCCTCCCTTCAAATAAAAATACAAACCAAAAAGTTATATAAGTATTATACCATAATTCTTAAAAAACGCAAAAGGAAGTTTAAACCAGATTTCCTCTGTTTTATCTTGACAAAATTAAGCGCTTATGCTATAATAAAAAGATACGTTAACAATTTGGTGTATAGAAATAGGACGCAGGAGGAATGTTATGGAAGAAAAGTACACAGAAGGAATCGAGGAGGATGTTACTATAACTACTGGCGGTGATGAAGGCATAAAAAGATTTATAGTGTTTGTAGTCGCTTTATCAATTATGTTGGTGGTATTAGGACTAATGTCTTTCGCGGGATATCGCTATTATAGGTCTTACCACAAGGAACAGGGCGTTACTCCTGCAATCGCAGTAGAGACGGACGACGAGATCTCATTTGTTATCCAGGAGGATCCATATGGGTATCCGTCTGACCCCGCCTCACCCGTGGATGCAATTGAGGGCTTAGGTGAGAAACCTGATCCCTTCAAACCTGTAGATGTAATTGATGATACAGGCTATGAGCCGCCATCACCAGCAGAATCAATCGATGGTATCCCGATAAAGAATGGTAAGAATCATCCTGCCGGAGAGTGGGAAGGCCCGATTGACAAATAATTCTAAACCCTGGATTTAATATCCGGGGTTTTATTTTTTGTGCTAAAATAAAAAAGTAATAAGGAGGTCTCACGGTGAAAAAGTGTTTTGATGCTGAGAAATACTTGAAAATCCAGAAAAAGAAAATTAATCAGCGGATCAAGATGTTTGACAAGCTCTATCTTGAGTTTGGCGGCAAATTGATCGATGACCAACACGCAGCTCGCACCCTCCCCGGATTCCTGCCGGACCTCAAAATTAGACTCCTTCAAGAACTAAAAGACAATGCCGAAGTAATTCTTTGCGTTAATGCTAACGCTATCGAGAAGTCCAAAATTCGTGCAGACCACATGATTTCTTACGACTCCGAAGTTATTCGCTTAATTCAATTTTTAAGAAGCAAAGGTATTACCGTAAATTCCGTAGTGATTACTCTCTTTGACGACCAGAAAAAGGCTAAGGATTTTGCCAACAAGCTAAAAGATTACAAGATTACCCCGTACTTCCATAGATTCACAAAAGGCTATCCTACTGACGTAAATACCATTGTTTCAGACGAAGGCTACGGTGCTAACCCATATATCGAAACTACTAAGCCACTCGTAGTTGTATCAGCTCCAGGCCCATGTTCTGGCAAACTCGCGACTTCACTTTCCCAGCTTTACCACGAATCCAAGCGTGGTGTTAACGCTGGCTATGCCAAATTTGAGACCTTCCCTGTCTGGAGTTTACCGCTTAAACACCCAGTAAATATCGCCTACGAAGCTGCCACTGCCGATCTCGCCGACAAAAACATGATCGACTACTTCCATCTTGAGAAATATGGCATTCCGGCCGTCAACTACAACCGCGACCTCGAGACCTTCCCAGTTTTGAAGGAGATTTTAACTCGCATCACTGGCAAGACTATTTATTATTCTCCTACCGACATGGGCGTAAATGTCATTGGCGAATGTATTACTGATGACAAAGCCGTCCAAAAAGCCGCCAAAGACGAAATTGTGCGCCGCTACTACCGTGCACTCGTGGACTTAAAAAAAGGTGCCGTCACCGAAGATGTGCCAGAGCGTATTAAGCTCCTCATGAATGAACTTAATATCTCTGAAAAAGACCGCATCGTGGCAGAATGCGCCGATATGAAGCGTGAAAAATCTGGTAATCTCCCAAGCGCTTGTATTGCTGTTGGCAAAAAACACATCGTGGGCAGAAAAACTGGCTATCTTTCGCCGATTTCTAGTACTATGTTAAACGCCCTAAAAGTCATTACCAAGATTCCAGACGAGGTAGATTTGATTGCTCCAGCCGTACTTGAGCCAATTTTGGAAATCAAGAACAAAACTTCAAACTTTAAAGAAAGTTATCTAAAACTCGGCGAAGTACTTATAGCTCTATCGATTTGTTCCACCACTAACCCAATGGCGAAAAAAGCTTTGGAGAGCATTGATAAATTGGCGGGCTCAGAGTTCCACTGTACCCACATGATTCCAGATGATGAACTAGTTATCCTCAGTAACCTCGGCATCAACGCCACCTGCGGTGTCGAGATTGACGTTGGCTAGAAATACATATTCTTTGTCGTCAGAGATCAAGGTGAGTTTCTTCTCACCTTGATTTATTTTGAAGGTGTATTCGTTATTAATATCTGTAAGCCACTTAGTCTCGATTTTTAGCTTGTCGCCATCAATTGCCCAAATAAAATCGTAGTCATTTGTATGATTGTTAGTGGTGAGTGTACCTTTGCCGATCTCGGTAAAATTCCAGATGACTCCCTCTGTGTCTTGCTCAGTCCATTCTCCCATTTCCACGAGGTATTCGCCGTCACGCATATCTGGTTTGATTACAAAACTAAGAACTAGTGCCACAGCACCGGCAACTAGAGTCATTATACCAATAATAAAGATAGCTAAAGAAAATTTTTGCTTATTCATAAGCTAATTGTAGCAAAAATCACTAATTATACAAATTTTGCTTAACTAGTTTTAGATACATTTTAGCGGCGTTGACGAAATTATTGAGTTCGTTGCCTTCGAGCTTTTGATAATTTAGGCCAGCTACTTTTTTGTAAACACCCTCTGGACGTACTTCGTAGCGGATAGTTTGGTCAATTAGTTGGCCAGAAACGTCGGTCCAGCTTTCGTGCCAAATCCAAACATTTTTACGATGTTCGAAAAATTCGCGTTGATGACCAGTTGGGATTTCACCGAAAAGCGTGCGGCCGTAATTACTTTCCATGTTTACAAGTTCGTCATAAGTAAACTTATTCGAAAAGTTTTCGATATCTTTGTTTACGTCTGTAAAAACATTAAAGGGGATGTTTAGCAATTTCTTAAGCGACATTCTTCTAGTTCCTCGGCAATATTATTTAGTTCGGTATAGACATCGGTTACTTCTAGAGAGACTTCTGCCTTTTTCGGTGCATCAAAAGATTCAGGCTCATTAAAAGCCGAGGCAGGAATATTAAATACGGTATAGTCTTTTGGCATTTTCGGTAGTTTCCTTCTCAATAGTTTTTAGGTCAACACCTAGTTTTTCGCTTAACCATTCCGCGATATTGCGGATATAAGCACATTCATTAATTATACCACGAAATGGCACAGGAGTCAAGAAAGGTGCATCTGTTTCGAGTATAATTCTCTCGAGTGGAGGAGTAGGTAAAGTAGAATAAGTGGCAAGGCCATTTACTCCTACATAAAAGTCGGTCTCTTCCAAAATTCGCTTCAAAACTTTTTTGCTGTCGGTAAAACTGTGCACTACGCCGCGAATCTCAGGGAAGTCTTTTACGACGTCAAAGAAATCGTCGAATGCCTCGCGCACATGAAAAACCACAGGAAGATTATTATCTTTTGCAAGCTGCAACATCTCACGAAAAAGCTTGATCTGCGCATCCCTATCGTAGCCCTCATAATGATAGTCTAGGCCTACCTCGCCAATCGCAACGAGTTTCGGAGATTTAATAAAAGAATAGGATTCGCCAGCGTTTTCCGGATGGATGCCGTAGGTCCAGTAAACGTTATCATGGGCTTCTGTAAAATCGCGTGCAGCCAAAGAATCTTCGTGGTTTGTGCCAATGCAGACGATTTTTTCGATGCCATTTTCATGTGCACGAGCAAGCATCTTCTCGGCTTCTTCCGCGGAGAAGAATTCCCTATCATGAAGATGACAATGCGTATCAACCAATCCTACGGATTGGTTGCCCGCTCTTCGTCGTCTCGGAAAAGAAAACGAGTTTTCTTTTCGCTCGCCTCCTAGAGCGTTCAATTTCGCGCCTCTCTTTTGCGCTTAATTGGATCGAGCTGGCGCTTGCGGAGACGGAGAGACTTAGGTGTAACTTCAAGGAGCTCATCGTCTAGAAGAAAATCAAGACATTGTTCAAGAGAAAGTTGGGTGTATGGAGTAAGTTGAATCGCACCATCAGATGCGTGGGTACGCATGTTGGTGAGCTGTTTTTCACGGCAAATATTAATATCTAGATCATCTTTTTTGTTGGAAAGGCCAACGATCATACCTTGATATACTGGCACCTGTGGTGGGATGTAAAGAATACCACGGGCCTGTGCAGCATCAAGTGCATAAGCGGTAGAAACACCATCTTCAAATGATACGAGAGCACCGTTGCGTTCTGGTTTGTATTTGCCTTCAGCTGGGCGGTAACCGGATGGGATACTAGACATAATTACGGTACCTTTGGTAGCAGTGAGAAGATTGTTGCGAAGACCAATAAGTGCTGCAGTAGAAATCTCATAAACAAATCTAGTAGCACCAGAAGAAGTGATTTCTTGAGATTTCATCTCGGCTTTGCGGATGCCAAGTTCCTGAGAAACGGCACCGACAAATTCTGGGGATACTTCAATTGTGAGGCTTTCAATTGGCTCACATTTTACGCCATCGATTTCCTTATAAACCACTTCAGGGCGGCCAGCTTCAAGCTCATAGCCTTCACGGCGCATAGTCTCGATAAGAACAGAAAGATGAAGTTCACCACGGCCAGATACTTTGTAGCCAAGGCCATCTGGTTGAATCTTAAGAGCAATATTGGTTTCTAGCTCACGTTCAAGTCTCTCGGCGATTTGGCGTGAAGTCGTAAATTCGCCTTCACGGCCCTTCAAAGGAGAGGTGTTTGGCCCAATATAGATAGAAAGAGTTGGAGCCTCAAGTTCGATAGTTGGAAGAGCCTCTGGGTTGTCACCGGTTGCGATAGTATCGCCAATGTTTGCTTCAGCTACACCAGTTACGGCAACGATGTCGCCAGCGATGGCTTCTTGGACTTCTTCTTTAGCGAGGCCTTTGTAAACAAATAGATTATCAATCTTTGCGGTCTTAGTTTGGTCTTCGTGTAAAATCTTTACAGTCTGGCCTTTTTTAAGTTTGCCGCGGAAAATCTTACCAATACAGTATTTACCAAGATAGTTATCGGCTGCAAGTGCAGCTACGAGAAGTTGAGCAGATTCGGCTGCCGGGTCTACGGATGGAGCTGGAATGTCATTAATGATAGATTCAAAAATTACATGAAGGTCATCGTCTAGGTCGGTAGTCTTACCAGCCTTGCCTTCGCGAGCAATTGCATAATAAATTGGGTAGTTTAGTTGAGATTCATCAGTAGCAAGCTCAAGGAAGAGACTTTCGATTTCGTCTTTTACTTCTTCTATACGAGCAGCAGGCTTATCGATCTTATTGATGATTACTACTGGTTTTAGTTTAAGATCAAGAGCCTTTGACAAAACAAATTTCGTTTGTGGCATTGGGCCTTCTTGGGCATCTACGATTAGGAATACGCCGTCAGCCATATTTAGAGTACGCTCCACCTCACCAGAAAAGTCGGCGTGGCCCGGAGTGTCGATAATATTAATCTTGTAGTCATTGTAATAAACGCAGGTTTGCTTAGCGGTAATAGTAATGCCGCGTTCATGCTCCTGGTCCATGGAATCCATGATCAAAGTTTGTTGCATTTCGGCCTGATTATCGCGAAAAGTATGGGACTGCTTTAAGAGTCCATCTACAAGGGTAGTTTTGCCGTGGTCGACGTGTGCAATAATCGCCACATTACGAATCATATCTTTATTCAAAGTCATAAGGGCTATTATATCACCATTATGCTAAAAAGTCTAGGGGTAAAATTGACTTTTAAGCTAAAGTATGATATAATTATACATTATAGTACATTTCAAAGTGAGGAGGTGAGATGTGTGAGTTTTTTGACCAAAAAAGAGATGACAGTTGCTACAATAATCATTATGTTCGTTTTGATTGTGGGTGGCATAGCGGCTTACATCTGTCTTAAAAGAGACATCATTAAACTGCCGGAGCCGCAAATAAAGCTGATCGATGACCGAGTTACCGAGAAAGAAGTAACTCCAAGAGCAACCGCTCTTAATAATTCGGCTCACACCGAATCAGTGTTAGCGGCAACCACTATATCAACTGGTTATAAAACCCAAATCAAGGTATTTTATCAGTTAAATGATGGTACGCATTTTTATCATACCGTATTAGACTTTGTCCCGGGGGAAGGCGACGAGTCATCCGGGAAAAGCATACTACAGTATAATATTAGTCACGCCATTACTGATGCACCCACAGTGAAAGAGTGTCTCGAGTGGAAATTGGACCCCAGGGTTACTTCTATAATTGTAACCTGGTACGTTCCATACGAAGATAGCAATGTATGTTTTTCCTTAATGGATGTAGATGGCGACGGCGAGTGGGATTTGCTCGCTAACGAAAACATCAAATACGCTCACTCAGATGAGGAAGGCGCCAATTTAGTCTACGAAGACAAAGCTGGGCACCAGATTTATGCCGAATACGAGAGAGCAAAAGACATATCAACATCCAATACCACTTATGAAAAAGCCATGGAAGAATGGCTAACCCAGGAAGACCCGGAATAAAGTCCGGGCCTTTTTTATTTCACGATGCCAGTGTCTGGAGCAAGTGGGATAGTTAGCTCTACTCCCTCAAAAGTAATCTCAGAAGGATTACCACGTACCCCGTCCTTTACTGGTACGAGTCGGATAATAGTTCCCTGCGCTAGTTCACTAATAGTAATCTCGTGCTCGGTGGTGGCACCTAGAATCGCATCGTTTATAATCACAATTGTCTTGTTACCGTTCGTTTCAAAACTAATCTTTATTTTGGAATTATCGATTTCATCGACATCGGTTACTTTTAGGTCTGGACGGACGACGTCACGCGTGTCTTCCTCTACCCGTGGCAAAGAATCAAATCGTTCCATAATAAAATCCGTCAGCAAACTAAGCTCGTCAAAATTTGTAATAACCTTGCCCATCGTTGCGGAAGCAAGATAAGAATATGCTTCTTCGTTTTCGGGTGTTGTAATAATATAAAAATTCACAGGATCAATTTTCTTAGACAAGGCAACCACCTGTTGAAGTGTTACTCCATCACGGTCTGGGTTTAGGTAGTCCGCATCAGTCAAAATTACGAGCGACTTAGTGGATCCTTGTTTCCAAGAAAGCTCCTTCATTACAGAAAACGATGCCGAAAGCAACGACTCAGGAGTATCACCACCGCCACCAGCGGTAATTTTGTTTAATTCTTGCTGAAAAACACTCAGATTACAAGTATTAAAATCGCAACGTTTATGAGGTAAATAAAACTCTTCAAGGTCACGATAATCGTATAGGGCCACCCGGCCACCAGAATCTAAGGTCTCTTTTGCAAGTCTCAAGGCTTCGGCTTTATATTTATCTATCATATCGGCCATCGAGCCTGTCGAATCGATCAAAATTGCCGTGTCATGCAAAGAAGAAACTTTGTTCTCGATTCCAAAAGCCTGGGTGATTTTGTAAAAGATAACTTTAGAAGCATCTTCGTATAGCCCGTCAGAAATATAGGAAATGTGGTCCGTTATACTAAACCAAGAGCTACACATAATATCGCCTTTGTTGCACCATGTACCGAGTTTGCCAACATATGTTTCTGGCTCATATGGTTTGTTCGCGCCAAGAAGCCCCATGTACGCTCGGCAGTCTGGCACATACATACGATAATCAGAGAGATTATCACCGCGACATGCTGGAGGAATTATTCCGGCCCCTTCTGGCAGGTATATTTTAGGATCGCCGAAAGTGGCTGCATATATTATTCTATCCGCCCTAAGGCTTGGTAATGCTTTTGAAATCACCATTGCGCCCTGCGAATACCCGCCAAGAACATACTTAGTTTTTGAACAAGAATCGTTCATTAAATTTGTGAGTTTATTTACGCCATCATTTACGCTATCTCCAAAAGCATACGCTTCGCCAGCACTAATGGCTGCACCAAGCATGACACCTAGATCGCCTACGCCAATCGCTGTATAGTCTAAATCGATAAACTGGTAACTAAAAAACATTGCCGACTCTAGCTTGTCTTCAATTGAATTTTTGAATGATTGGTAGTTTTTGTCATTTAGGCTTTCGCCGGAGCCACGTAAAAATACTAAACGGAGCGCAGGACATCCAAGCGCCTGCACGTTAATGCTCGGCAGCATGCCAAAACATAGGGTAATTATGATTAATATTAGTTTAATTTTTTCTCGCATTTTTCTCCTTGTTTAATTGATGGGGATTTATAGTCACATTCCACCAAAAATTACAACCCCCTCCCCCTCCGGTGTGTTATAATAGGGGAAAATGGAGGTAAAATGAGTACAAGTCAGCGTGAGTGGGACGAATATTTTATGAAAATCGCCGAAACGGTTGCGCTTAAAAGCAAAGACCCATCCTCACAGATGGGCTGTGTAATTGTCGATCAAAACAAGCGTGTAGTGTCAGTCGGCTTTAACGGCATGGTGCAAGGTGCAGATGAGTCAAAAATGACTCTTTCTGAGCGCCCAATGAAATACTATTTTGCAATTCACTCCGAAATGAATGCTGTTTTGTTTGCTCGCCAAGACTTAAAAGGTTGCACTATTTATAATCGTGTTGCCACTTGTGAAAACTGTCTTAAATATTGTCTTCAGGCTGGCATTAAACGCTTTGTCTATAATGAACTTCGCGTGCATTCTCATTCTACCGATCCTAAAAAATCAATGACCAACGTAGAAACCGATGAAGCGGTAGTCCGCCTCCTCTCATCCATGCCAAATGTCGAGACTTTGAATCTTTCGAATGGTAAAACCTACATCCAAGATATATTGGATTCTTATCCAAAAGACAGCGAAGAATACAAGAGATTAGTAAAGTGGACATAGTGTTTTAGGATAGCGCTCAAGGGCGCTAGCCCAAGCTTTACTATCCTAAAACACAAGTCCACTTTACCAATTAATTGGTTTTTTGTTATTTTTGGTTAAGTATTCATTGCACTTTGAGAAGTGTTTGCATCCAAAAAATCCTGAGTATGCAGACAAAGGTGAGGGGTGTGGTGCTTCCAAAACCAGATGTTTTTTAATGTTGATTAAAGCCTTTTTATTCCTTGCGTCTCTGCCCCAAAGCAAAAACACCAGATGTTCCCTATTTTCGTTTAAGTACTTAATAACTTCCGTAGTAAAAGTTTCCCACCCTTTGCCGCGGTGTGAGCCGGCCTTGTGGGCTTCTACGGTTAGGACTGTGTTTAAGAGCAAAACGCCTTGCTCCTGCCATTTCTTTAAATGCCCAGTCGGGTTAGCATGATGCCCGATGTCAGAATCGATTTCTTTATATATATTAATAAGTGACGGCGGAATAGGCTGTGAATTCGGCACGGAAAACGCTAGCCCTTCTGCTGCGCCAGGAGTATGATATGGATCCTGCCCAAGTATTACCACTTTTACATTATTTAAGTCCGTAGTAAACGCACGAAAAACCAACTCCTTTTTAGGAAAGATAGTCTTATTCTCATATTCTTCATGCAAAAATTTGGATAGCTCCTTAAAATAAGGCTTAGAAAATTCAGAATTTAAGAATTCCTTCCAACTCTCATGCATATATATTATTGTATCACGATACTATTTTGCGATACAGCGTATACCATAGCCGTGGTAACGGACATTCCTGACAGCAGAAGTAACAGTTTTGCTCGAGTTTGAAGGACGATAATACCAACCTCTGTATCCACCACTTGTTGATGTCCAATAAAAGCCAATCAAACCCTGGGATCCTGGCACAGCGCGAGCTTGGTCAGGATCGACGGCACCATTATAAGAAAGATGAAGAACCGAGATAAGCTCGCCAACATCTGGATACTCATTGAGAAGTTTTGTCACCTCGCCACTGTCAGGAATGTCCGCATATACTTCCCCACCGGTTGGCAAACGCCAGTTAGCAGGACAAATATCATATATTGTGTCTATTGCGCTATTAGCAGGATCAAGGCTAGAACCGGAAGACATTCCGTCCCCATCGCAGTACCATCCAGCGCTTGCGGCGCAGTAATTATAATAAACGCCAATTCGCCAGGCAGGTAGTTCTTCCCCATCGTTGTGCTGTGGATCGAGCGGGGACCCCACATACACATTACCAACCGAATAACTTCCACGGTCCGAATATGAATTACCAAATACTGTCACTCCGCCGTTTGCATAGTTATTCCCGTTTGATCTTCCGCCGTTAAATAGTGCATTGATAGCTAGGTCGCTAGCGTTCGTATTAGAAGAATCCATGGCAGACTGCACATTGCTATCTAATAGATTAAGAGAAAGATTATCAAGAAGCCAACAATTCCCATCTTTAAGTTTCGTAATTCCATATAAGTTGTTGTCACGTTTATCTACGACTTGGATTTCACCATTGGGGACGATATCTGCATTTTCGCAAATACTAGTTTCCATATCCTGTAACGCGTAATACTGCCTGCCATTTACAGTGACTTTGCTTTTCCCGGCATAGCCATACATATAATCGAGTGTATGCGGCAAAGGCTGTGCTACGAGTAGAAAATTAATTGTAGTAGAATACTTGCCCGGAACAGTTTCAAGATCTAGTTTTGCACCGATACCAATGGTAGTTACTTCACCATTAGCTAGAGCACCAGTGGAAGTAGTATCTACCAAGGTTCTTTCGGTTGTCATCGGGACATAAGTTGCACCTCCATCAAGCGAAATACCCCACTTATTCAACTCGAATGTAGAGGCCGTAACACTGTCAGAAAGCGTAGAAATAACAGGATATGTCTCCGTAGCTGCGTTATAAGTATCAGAAGTAAGATCTACGGAGGTAGTTGTCATAGTAAGTGTGTAACCAGCAGGGCTATTGCTATATGCCGTTACATTAAAACTGCCAGAAGAAAATCTACCATCAACGGTAGGCTCAATTGCTAGATTTACGGGCGTAGATGGAAGAATCAATGTAGAAGAAGCTGCAAGATTTACAGACATATTAACGTCATCGGCATAAGCAGAAGTAGAATTAAATGCAAAAATACCAATAATTACGCCAACACCCAATAAGTATCTTTTTACCATAAGCTAATTATAGCACATTTTTGATGCGGTCAAATACTTCTTCTATCGTCCCAGAAGCATCAATGGTAGGGATATTATATTCTTTTGCAACTTTGAGATATGCAGAGTTGATTTTGCGCTGAAATTCATTGCCTTGAGATTTCCAAACTTCTTGCTTTCGATCCCACTTTTTGTCAGTTTGGGTGCCAAGACGCTTTGCTTGCTCTTCTTCGTCTAGAGTTAAAAGAATCAT
>JAEEGL010538342.1_pt1 | contig 12281 bp, 9 predicted proteins | sample 9134231 | NCBI WGS metagenome assembly JAEEGL01 (sample SAMN16246548, study PRJNA631951) | gut metagenome | biome: gut microbiome; feature: rumen; material: fiber-attached | host: Bos | place: Iran: Karaj | collected 2018-10 | reverse complement strand
CCGCCAGTGACTGCGAGGGAGCAGGCAACATGTTCCAGGTAACCACCAAGAACCTCTATGACCTTAAGAAAGATGCTGAGGGCAAGATCATTTATGATGATGATTTCTTTGGCCAGCAGACCTCTCTTACCGTAAGCGGTCAGCTTGAGGGTGAGCTTGGTGCGACTGCTCTGGGTGCCATCTACACCTTTGGTCCCACCTTCCGTGCCGAGAATTCTAATACTCCGCGTCATCTGGCAGAGTTCTGGATGATTGAGCCAGAGGCGGCTTTTCTGGATCAGGAGGAGCTTATGGACCTTGAGGAGGACTTCATCAAATACTGTGTACGCTGGGCGTTGGACCACTGTCAGGATGACCTGCAGTTCCTCAATCAGATGATTGACAAGACTCTGCTTGAGCGCCTTGAGGGCGTCTTGAAAGAGAGCTTTGTGCGCCTTACCTATACCGAGGGCATCAACATACTTCAGGAAGCCATCAGCAAAGGCCATAAGTTTGAATTCCCCTGTAACTGGGGCGATGACCTGGCCTCAGAGCACGAGCGTTATCTGGTAGAGGAGTATTTCAGGAAGCCTGTCATCATGACGGATTACCCCACCTCCATCAAGTCTTTCTACATGAAGCAGAATGAGGCTACGGCCGGTGGCGGATCCATTGGCTATAAGGGCATTGAGGCTCCCGCACCCACCATGCAGGGTACTGATGTGCTGTTCCCGCAGATAGGTGAGATAATAGGCGGCTCAGTACGTGAGGCCGATTACGATAAGCTGATGGCCGAGATTAACCGTCGTCAGATGGATATGACCCATCTGTGGTGGTATCTGGATACCCGTCGCTGGGGCAGCTGCCCGCACGCCGGTTTCGGTCTGGGCTTTGAACGCCTTATCCTCTTCATAACCGGAATGCAGAACATCCGCGACGTCATCCCGTTCCCGCGCACTCCCAAGAACGCCGAGTTCTGAAAACATACAAAAGGGGTCAGGCCCCAATTGCACATTTTGCTAAAACGTGCAATTGGGGCCTGACCCCTTTTGTACTGTTATTATCTTGAGGTGAGCTTGAAGTAGATGCGGAGGGACCAGACCAGAATGGTGACCATTCCCCAGCGGAACAGGAGCATCCAGTACCACATACCGCCCATTGCCGCAAATAGCATCAGATCCTCCAGATTACTGTGTGATATACCTATGTGGGTATTGAGCAGGAGTATGCTTCGGTCGGATATCTTACCCCTTTCCATCTCGTCCATAATGGCGGCCGACCCGTATAACAGCCCTATCACATTGGCTACTATCCATAGGAATGTGGTCTCCTCTGGTAACCCGAACACAGTAAGCAGCGGGCTGAAGAATCGGGAAATCCTGTCCATGATTCCATATTCGTACAGTGCACGCTGGATAATGTTCAGGATGAAAATAAGTGCAGTCATCCATACTGTAAGTTTGGCCAGTCCCTTGAGCCACACTAGGAACATGGGTCCGAAATCACCATTAATGTCCACGAACGGGACCTGTGAGAGGTCTGTCGTTTCGGCATCAAAGAGAGGTCTGCCAGGAAGTATAAGATTCATCAGGATACCTAATGAAATTGATGCTATAGTGCGGACAAGCACTGTATGGACAACAGAGGTTCCGGTTTTTTTCTGGATGGCTGTCTCGGCCACCATTGCGTGCGCAGCCAGAGTCATGGTCCCAAGGATGGTTATCTGCCGCACGGTAAGGTCAATGGTTGAAATAACGGCAATACATGAATATACGTTGATGAAATAGCCGCTTACATACGCCAGCGACGCGTCGCCCGGAAGACCGAAAATGTGGAATACAGGACTGACCGCAGCAGCTATCCATGCCAGTATTCCGGTGTATTTGAGCAGGAACATGACGAATGACACAATGGCTGTGATCCTGAATATCCACCAGATAGTCTTCAGCGCTCCCGGAGTGGCCTGCCTGATAATCTTTTTTATTTTTTCCATTTCGGCCGCAAAGATACTTTTAATTGCTATATTTGCGGCATGAAAAAGATGAATAGTAAGATTGTTCCATTACTCATTACGGTTTTTATCGCCCTGTCCTTATCCGGCTGTGATTTTGATGATTGGATAGTTGACTGGGCTCCCGTGAACATCTATATCGAGGCCGTGGATTCCGATGAGAATTCAATCATATCTCCTCAAATGCCCGGGATGACATTGACTTTCCGGGGGGAAACCTATACGGTCATTGATATGGACAGTGTGGCCAGAAGACACGCCACAAAAACTTATCTGGCTGTAATGGAAGGCCTTGTCGCACAGCCCAGTATGGAGATAGACGGTAAGACCGTATATCGGCTTGTGTTCGGAGAGATAGACGGAGCGGCCGATATGGATGAGGATATTGTCCTCTCGTGGCCTGATGGAAGCAGGGATGTAATACATTATCACTGCTCTGATCATAAAGAGGGACGTAACCCCAAATGCAAGCGCAGTTGGAAGTTGAACGGCAAGGAACATGAGGGCAATACATTCCGTTTTCAGAAAACTACAGGCCAATGACTCTAAAAGATTTCCTTAATGATGGCGATAAGTTTGCCAAATATATAGGCATAGAACTCACTGAAGTCAAACCCGGTACAGCCAAGGCAACTATGACCGTCACTCCGAACCACATGAATGCCGGTAATATCTGTCAAGGTGGAGCGCTTTTCACTCTTGCCGACCTGGTGTTTGCCGCATTGGTGAATCAGGGTGAGAACATGGCTTTTGCAATCAACTCCACCATCTATTATCATGTATCGGCCAAACTGGGCGATATACTTACTGCAGAAGGTCATTTCACCAGCCGTCATCCCAAGATTCCGTCCGCTCAGGTTCAGATAACAGATCAAAACGGCACCATTATTGCCACTTTTCATGCCCAGGGGTATACCAAACGGTTGCCTGCTCCTTGGACGGTTTGATAAGTATCTTCATATCGGCCTCTTTTTCACAGCGGACATATGCTGTCATTCGTCCCTGATATGTGTTGAAAACCGCACTCTTGTGACTTGTCTCATGTGCCAGAATATCGGCATTGTCAACGGCCAGCAGTTCAGCTCCTGATATGTCCAGTTCAAGCTTACAGTCATAGTTGGGGCAGACATTACCGTCCTTGTCCACAATCTGAACTGACAGGATTTCCACATCATCAAAACCTGTGCCTTCATGTCCGCCTGTTTTTTCTATCCTGATGTCTGAGGGTTCACGGGCGGTGACTGATGCGTGTCGGGCCGCTTCAGCACCCTGGTTGTATCCCACCACTTCAATCTTGCCCGGGTTGAAATTGACGTTGAACAGTGCGGGACTGGCGTTTGAGGGCATGGTCTTACGGCCTTGAGACACTCCGTTGATCAGCAGTTCCACCTCCTGACAGTTTGAATAAACCTCAATGACCGCCTGGTCATAGGTATCCATATCGGAAGGAGTCCAGTCAGACACGAGAGGACCCGCGCCATTGTTGTCGGAGTGACGGGCAAAAGCCACCATAGGCTCCTTCAGCCACCAGCTGGCTCGCTGTAACCCTGTAGGTTTCACACCACCGGTAATATCCATCAGTGCAGTGTTCCAAACCACCTGCGGCCATGCGGATTCACCCAGATAATCAATACCTGCCCATAGAAACTGACCGCAGAGCGATGGATCATCCCGCAGCATGAGCCAGGATTGTATGTCATGCGTATTCTCAGTGCCTATTATTGCCTTCTCGGGGTGCGCTTCATGATAAGCCTTGAGCTCGTCTATCCGATAGTTCTGTCCAACTACATCCATCATCTCGGCGAATCCGTTCCTGTACACTCCCGATGAATTGGGCCGGAACAGCGCCATAGTTACCGGACGTGTGAGGTCCAGTGAGTGTATCAGCTCCTGCTGTTTGCGGTATTTGTCAAATCCTTCCGGTGTATCCAGGTTGTCACGTATCTCATTTCCAACGCTGTAGATGACTACACTCGGGTGGTTGCGCGCCTGTTCGACCATAGCTCGGGTGTCCTGCTCCCACCACTCGTCAAAAAACAGGTTATAACCCTTCTCTGCGTGATTCTTGGGCGTGTTCCAGGTATCAAAAGACTCAGCCATCATCAGGAACCCCATCCTGTCACACAGATCCATCAATACAGGATCAGCAGGATTGTGGGCCATCCTTACGGCATTCACGCCCAACTTCCGCAGCTGCTGCAGTCTGTATTCCCATACCGATGCCGGAACAGCTGTACCAAATGCTCCCGCATCGGAGTGCAGGCATACTCCGTACATCTTTATATTCTGTCCGTTCAGGAAGAACCCCTTCTCATTGTCAAAACGTATGGTGCGCAGTCCGGTGGTAACGGTCTCTGTATCCAGTTCCTTGCGGCCATCCGTTATCGATATCTCAAGCGTATACAGATAGGGGTCATCTATAGACCAAAGATGAGGGTTCTTTATATCAATGCTCCCGCTCATCTCTTTCTGCAAACCGGCTTCTATCTGACTTGCCGGACTGTTGCCGCTTGCCATAGTTTTTCCTTCGGCATCCTTCAGGATATATTTCAGACTAACCTTGCTGCTGCTTTTGGTCATATTGGCAATGGTTGCCTTGATGTCAACCTTTCCTTCATTATAAGATACAAACACTCCGTTCATGGGAAAGTGGCAGGCATTCTTGCTTACCAAACGTACGTGACGGTTTATTCCGCTTCCGGTGTACCAGCGCGATGCAGGCTGGACGGAGTTGTCCACGCGCACTGCAATCAAGGCTTCCTTGCCGGGAGTGACAAGATCGGTTATATCATAGGTGAATCCCACATAACCGTTGGGCCGATACCCTGCCAACTTACCGTTTACATATACGCTGCTGCAGGCCATCACACCGTCAAACTCCAGCAACAAACGCTCATCGGCCTTGTAATCAGCCTTTATGGTCTTACGGTACCATCCCGTCCCGGCAGGCAAATAACCGCCGCCCTGTCCAGTAGGATTGCTGCGGTCAAACTCCCCCTCAATGCTCCAGTCATGCGGCACATCAACCGTGCGCCAACCCTCAACACCATCCAGCTCATCAATTGTAGCCTCAGTAAGCGCAAACTCCCAACTGTTGTCCAAGCTCCGTACTTCACGTGCCGCCACAGCATAAGAGATAAGAAAACTCAGGGCAAGTATGTATTTCTTCATGTCTGACTGTTTTTGTATTTGCAGTTACAAACTTAATCAGAATCTTATAAATTTAAAGCTTCGCTTTGAATATAGGCTACGCCTCGGGATAAAAAATGAGTAAACTCCCTTTTTTCTCCTCTCGGCTTGCACTATATTTGCATACAGTTAACGAGTTAAGAAATATGATTCTCATTACCGCTGCCATATTGCCTGCAATACTGTTATGGATTTATACTTGTAGACGTGACGCCCGACCTGAACCCATGTCGCAGATGCTTAAGGCATTCCTGTACGGAGCACTGATATGCCTGCCGTTATCTTTTGTGGAGCAGGGTATAAGCGTGTTGCTTTTCGGGCCAGGCGGTTCACCCACAACACTTACAGGGTCAACAATAGAGGCATTCCTGGTGGCTGCTGTTCCTGAAGAGGGCTTTAAACTTCTTGCACTTTGGCTTGTCCTGCGCAAGAATCCCTATTTTGATGAGTATTTTGACGGCATAGTCTATGCAGTCTGTGTTGGCTTGGGGTTTGCCGCCATTGAGAATCTGGGGTATGTCCTGGGCCATGCCGATATGTGGCTGTCAGTTGCCATAAGCCGTGCGCTGCTGGCAGTACCCGGTCACTATGCATTCGCTGTTTTCATGGGCTATTACTACTCCCTATATCACTTTGGCCAGAGATCATCCCGTATCCTGTTGAGTATCTTCCTTGTCCCGGTGCTGGCACACGGATGCTATGATGCCTTTGCCCTGTCCGGAACGGTGGAACCCCTACTGGGAGGAATCAGCTTTATAGTCCTGATATTCTTCTGCATCAAGATGCACAAGAACGCCCGCCAGAAAATCCTGGCCCAGGTGGAACTGGACCGCAAGGAGCTTTTTTAAAAAACCCACCTGGGATTTTTTTAAAATCCACCTGAGAAAATTTCGCGCAGTAACCAGAGAGTTTTCGCATCTTAACTGTGGATTGTTTCTTGTGTTGTGATTTGCTTTCAATAACTTAGTCTTAGTCAAATTCAGTTGTACGAAATAAGCGTACAACTTCAGTAGGTTATTTCTGTTGAATATATTTCCATTGCTCGTTTCAATTCAATCCACGCGCCTACGAGAGGCGCGACAGAGCAACAAGGGAGGGGATAAATGAGGATATGAATACAAGTGATACTTAAAACTTAAACGAAGCATCAACGCTCATTACTATTAATATTAAAATTGTCTTATGGCATATTAATCTAACCGGATGCTTACCGCTCTACCCATAGTCTAGCCATACTCTAGGCTCGCTCTAGCCATACTCTAGGCTCGCTCTAGCCATACTCTAGGCTCGCTCTAAGCTTACTCAATGAGTGTAATTTGCTGATTTTGGTTGTCAGATTACTGTCTTACGACTAAACCAAGTTGACGGGTTATTTATTAAAACTGTTTTAAGTTGTCAGTCGCTATAATTTACGACTGATATGAGTTTACACCTATTACTAGGTGTTCCATCGCTCGGTCAACCGAAGCAAATATACTTTATTCCTTTTACATAGCCATTGCTTGTTGTTTTCTTATTGCATCTTCCCTCCAGGAATGCCAGTGTCGTTTCATCTCACCACTCATCTGGTGAGCCTGATTTGGAGTGTGCCAGTCTATGCTGCTATGTGGTCTCTCTGAGTTGTAGAACTCAATGGCAACATCCACTGCTTCAGCCACCTGCTGCATACTGGTAAATGTCATTCCGTGAAGGAGTTCGTTCTTTACTGTATTGTTTATCCTCTCGGCCATGGCGTTATCCTTAGGATTACCGCACTCGGTCATGCTGGGAGTAACATTATGCTTAGTTAGCTGCTCAATATAGTCGGAACTGGCATATTGACAGCCACGATCTGAGTGATGTATAAGCTTATCTGCAAAATCCTCCGGCAATGTATCCAGAGCCATCTTCAAAGCTTTTATACTGTATCCGGCCTCCAATGTCGGAGCTACATATCTGCCAAGAACACGCTTGCTGTAAGCGTCCATAATGAGCGTCAGGAAGCAGAATCGGTAACCCAGCCGGGCCGTCTCGTCTTCTATAGGCACATATGTAATATCACTTACCCATATCTGATTGGGACGTGTCGGGATTATATCCTTAACCAGATTAGGATAGGTTGGCAGGTCGTGTCGAGAGTCTGTTGTGCGGGGAGCCCGCCTACGCTGCCGTACATTCAACCCTCGTTCATGAAGGATTCCACGGAACACGTCACGACCCACGCGGTATTCTTCAGTGAAGCGATCCCTGTACATCCTCCATAGATTATCACCACCCATTCCGGGATCTTTTACCCTTACCTCTTTAACAAACTGGACTACAAACTGCTCTATTGCCAGTTTTCGGAACAAGTTATCATCGTCTCGTTTGTAAAAGGCCTGTCTTGTAACACCGGCCAGTGCACAAAGTTTGGTTACTCGGTATCCTTTTTCTCTGTGCAGCCTTTCGACTGTCCGGTGCCGGCTTTTTTTCTTATCTCAATGTTGAATGTTTCTTCTGCAACATCCACCATTGTCTCAAAGAAGTCCGCCCGCATTGTCTCATCGTATAGCTTCCTCTTCAGTTCAAGAACTTCACCCTGGAGGGCTTTTATCTCCTCTTCCTGACTGTTTGTGGGTCTGTTCTTCATAAGCAGCGCACTCTTATCATTTTCCGCTGCAAATTTACGAATAATCCTAAGGATCGCTGAATACGAACTGTTGTACTTCTTTACAAGAGAATTTTTACTGGCTCCTTCCAAATAAAACTCTCTTACAACTGCATCTCTCTCTTCTTGACTTAGATAATGTCTCCCTGTAGGAATAATCTCAGTTGGTAATACCATTTTTGTTGACTTTTTGTGTCAACTTATTTCAGCGTAAGACAGCTTACTCAATGAGTATGGCTTGAAGCAGAGTGATCGCTGCCTGGAAGACACTAGCATCGCTTTTCCAAAAGCGTCACGACCTCCACATGTTGGGTGTGCGGAAACATATCAATGGGCTGAACAGCCACAACACGGTATTCACAGTCAAGCAAAGCCACGTCACGGGCCTGTGTTGCCGGATTGCAGCTTACATAGACAATCCTTTCCGGTGCAACTGACAGAATGACATCGACCACATCCTTGTGCATCCCGGCTCTGGGAGGATCGGTGATTATGACATTGGGAGTTCCGTGTTCTGCCATGAAATCAGCATTCAACACATCCTTCATGTCACCGGCATAGAACTCAACATTCCTTATGTCATTTAGTTCTGCATTCACCTTTGCATCCTCAATCGCCTCCAGGACATACTCTATCCCTATCACCTTACAAACCCTTGACGCGATGAAAAGGGCTATAGTCCCTGTACCGGTATAAAGGTCATAGACCACATCGTCCCTGTCAAGCCTGGCAAAATCGCGGACCACGGAATATAAATTATACGCCTGACGGCTGTTGGTCTGGAAAAACGACTTGGGGCCTATCTTAAATCGCAGGTTTTCCATGGTTTCATATATAAATTCTTCTCCTCTGAACACGTTAACATCCAGGTCACCGAAGGTATCATTGCACTTATTGTTGATCACGAACAACAGTGAGGTAATCTCCGGAAAACTGTCGGAAAGGTGTTGCATCAGTCCCATGAATTGCTCATTCTCGGCTGAAGTCACTATTTTGGCCTGCACAAGGACCATTATCTGACCTGTTGTTACCACCCTGACCATCATGTCACGCAACACCCCCTCTTGGGAGCGCAGATTGATAAAAGGTATTTCATGTTCCACAGCATACTCATACGCTGAATTGCGAATACGGTCAGAAATCACGTCCTGAAGCCAACATTCCCAGATGTGAAGAACCTTGTCAAAAGCCCCTGGAATGTGAAAGCCAAGACCAGGTTGTTTACGCCGGGTATTGTCCCCGGATTCATCAAGTTTGGACAATTCATCCTGTGTTAGCCAGCGCATATTGCTAAACGAATACTCCAACTTGTTCCTGTAGCGGATAGTATCTTCAGAGCCCAAAATAGGCAAGATTTCGGGTAACTCCACCTTTGCAATCCGGGTAAGGTGGTCAAACACCTGTTTCTGCTTATAGCGTAACTGTTCCTTATACGGAAGATTCTGCCATTTGCAACCGCCGCAAACTCCAAAATGACGACAGAAAGGCACTGCACGGACATCGGATAATCTGCGAATATTTACAGCCACAGCCTCGGCATAACTGTGCTTTCTCTTCAGGATCTTGAGGTCAACCACATCACCCGGAACCACAAACGGCACAAATATTACCAAATCGTTGATTCTTGCAAGTGATTTGCCTTCGGCCGCGACATCGGTAATAGTCACATTCTCTACTATAGGTTGTTCACGCTTTTTTTTTGACATACATATACTTTTTCGGGGCGCAAAGGTAGTTATTTAGATGAAAGAAACTCTATCAAAATCAAAAGAAGATGATTTATGGATTGTTTTTGAGTTATGCTTGAATATATGCTTCGCCACGGAATAAAAAGGATGAATTTCTATTCTCATCACTCAGCTTACACTATAATTTGCCCTCTGAGTTTGTCGTTCCTGAGGGAATAATGGTGGTCTGTTCTGACTGAGGAACAATGAAAACAGAGGGAAAAAAGAGGCCGTAAGAAATTTATGGAAGCAAACTTAAACAGATTCTAATAACAATGAGTACCTTTGCACGCGCAAAAAAAGAAGAAATGGCTTCATCCGACATAAATAACACAATATATCCAAATTTATGAGCGAAAAAAGAGTTTACAAGTTCGGAAACGGACAAGCTGAGGGAAATGCCCAAATGCGCAATCTGCTTGGTGGCAAAGGTGCCAACCTGGCTGAGATGAATTTGCTTGGTGTTCCAGTGCCCCCTGGTTTCACCATCACCACCGATGTTTGCAACGAATACTACGAGATCGGCCGCGACAAGGTTGTTGCCATTCTTAAAAATGATGTTGAGGACGCTATCCGCCACATCGAAAAGCTTATGAATTCAAAGTTCGGTGATGTGGAGAATCCTCTGCTGGTTTCTGTACGTTCAGGTGCCCGCGCCTCTATGCCGGGTATGATGGATACCATTCTGAACCTGGGACTCAACGACGAGGTTGTTGAGGGCCTGTCACGCAAGACCAACAACCCTCACTTTGCTTGGGACAGCTACCGTCGCTTTGTACAGATGTACGGTGACGTGGTTCTGGGCATGAAGCCTCTGAACAAGACCGATGTAGATCCTTTCGAAGCCATAATTGAGAAGGTTAAGGAGGAGAGCGGCGTGGTTCTGGACAAGGACCTAAGCGTTGACGACCTGAAGAAACTTGTGAAGCTGTTCAAGGCTGCCGTCAAGGAGCGTACAGGACATGACTTCCCCACAAACGCTATGGATCAGCTCTGGGGTGCTATCTGCGCCGTATTCGGTTCATGGAACAACGAGCGTGCCATCCTGTACCGCAAGATGGAGGGAATACCCGATGAGTGGGGTACCGCCGTATCAGTCATGGCTATGGTATTCGGTAACATGGGTGATACATCGGCCACTGGCGTATGCTTCAGCCGTGACGCCGCTACCGGTGAAAACCTGTTCAACGGTGAATATCTGGTTAACGCCCAGGGTGAGGATGTCGTTGCAGGCATCCGTACTCCGCAGCAAATCACCATCGAGGGTTCAAAGCGATGGGCTGCCCTGGCTGGCGTATCAGAGGAGGAGCGCAAGGCCAAGTATCCTTCAATGGAAGAGGCAATGCCTGAGATTTACAAGGAGCTAGATGCACTGCAGACCAAGCTTGAGAACCACTACCACGATATGCAGGATATGGAGTTCACCGTTCAAGAGGGCAAACTTTGGTTCCTCCAGACACGTAACGGCAAGCGTACAGGTACCGCTATGGTAAAGATTGCCATGGACCTGATGCACGAGGGCCTGATTGACGAAAAGACCGCCCTTGAGCGTTGCGAGCCCCAGAAACTCGACGAACTACTCCACCCCGTATTCGACAAGAACGCACTTAAGAAGGCTAAGGTCCTGACAACTGGTCTGCCCGCTTCGCCGGGTGCCGCCTGCGGTCAGATTGTATTCAGTGCCGATGATGCTGAGGCTTGGCACAAGAACGGTCACAAGGTTATCATGGTACGTATTGAAACCTCTCCTGAGGATCTGGCCGGTATGGCTGCTGCCGAGGGTATCCTGACATGCCGTGGTGGTATGACCAGCCATGCTGCAGTTGTGGCCCGTGGTATGGGTAAGTGCTGCGTATCAGGTGCAGGTGCCCTTAACGTTGATTATGTCAAGAAGACTGTCAAGATTGAGGACGTAATTCTGAAGGAAGGTGACTATATTTCAATCAACGGATCTACCGGTCAGGTATTCCAAGGTGAGATTGAGACCAAGGCTGCCGAGATTAGTGGTGATTTTGCCGAACTCATGGACTTGTGCAACAAATACACACGTCTGGTTGTACGTACCAACGCCGACACTCCTCACGACGCTCAGGTGGCTCGCACATTCGGTGCCGTTGGTATCGGTCTCTGCCGTACCGAGCACATGTTCTTTGAGGGAGAGAAGATCAAAGCTATGCGTGAGATGATCCTGGCCGATAACAAGGAAGGACGCGAGAAGGCTCTTGAGAAACTGCTCCCCTACCAGACCAAGGACTTCTATGGAATACTTAAGGCTATGGACGGACTGCCCGTCAACATCCGCCTGCTTGATCCCCCACTACATGAGTTCGTTCCTCATGACAGAAAGGGACAGCAGGAAATGGCTGATGCCATGGGTGTAACCCTTGAACAGATCAAGGCTCGCGTTGAGTCATTGTCTGAGAACAACCCGATGCTGGGTCACCGCGGTTGCCGTCTGGGTAACACCTATCCGGAAATCACCGAAATGCAGACCAAGGCTATTATAGGCGCTGCCATCCAGCTTCGCAAGGAAGGCCTGAACCCGCAACCTGAAATCATGGTTCCGTTGGTAGGTAAGCACTACGAGTTTGAGCAGCAGGAGGAAATAATCCGCGCTACAGCGGCCAAGCTGTTTGAGGAGGAAGGTGTTGAGCCGTTCGAGTTCAAGGTTGGTACAATGATTGAGATCCCGCGTGCAGCTCTTAACGCTGGTGCAGTTGCAGCCCGCGCCGAGTACTTCTCATTCGGT
>JAEEGL010113177.1_pt1 | contig 12281 bp, 15 predicted proteins | sample 9134231 | NCBI WGS metagenome assembly JAEEGL01 (sample SAMN16246548, study PRJNA631951) | gut metagenome | biome: gut microbiome; feature: rumen; material: fiber-attached | host: Bos | place: Iran: Karaj | collected 2018-10 | reverse complement strand
TTATACTAACATAACCATTAATTTTTTCATTATTCACTTGATTATTTTTAGAATCTATTTTATTAAATTTATCCACAGGTAATTCTAAATTTTCAAGTTCAATTGGTAATTTTCCATTCATAATAATCCCTCTAATCTCCTTTTTATATTATCATCTTTAATATCTAAAATTATATTCTTTAATTTCTTATCCTTCTCATATAACTTTAATTTATCTTCATATTCATATAATTTCTTAACTACAGCCTTAATACTTTTATGTATTGCATTCCTACTCTTATCTTCGTTTTCACTTATTTCAGATAATGATAAATTATCAAAATAATACTCTTCAAAATATTTCTTTTGAACATCACTTAATAATTCACCATAATAATCATACAAAATTATAATATATTCTTGATTTTCCATTATAACAACCTCATAAATGTATATCCTAAGGCACAGATAATTAAAAGCACTCCTACAACAAATAATACTTTCATTAAATCCTTTTTACTATCTTTAATATAATAACATATTACAAATAATTCTAACGACGTCATCAAAATACATGAAGGAATAAATGCTGTATTATAAAAAATTGATAAACCTAATGTAACAAGTATCACTAATAACACAAAACCACCAAATAATTTAATATTCTTTTCCATATTATCACCTATAAGTCCTTAAATAATCCATATATATATTTTTCAATATCAAATGCTTCAATCTGATCTACCCCTTCACCAAGTCCAACATATTTAACAGGTATATTAACTTCTTCCTTTATAGCAAGAACTATACCGCCTTTTGCTGTACCATCTAACTTTGTTAAAACAATCCCTGTTATATCAGTAATCTCTTTAAATGACTTAGCTTGACTTATACCATTTTGACCAGTCGTAGCATCAATAACAAGTAAAGTTTCATGCGGAGCATCAGGTATATTCTTTTTAATAACTCTATTAATCTTAGCTAATTCCTCCATTAAATTATCCTTATTTTGAAGTCTACCTGCCGTATCTACCATAACCATATCATAACCCTCATCTTTAGCTATTTCTAATCCATCATAAATAACTGAAGCCGGATCCTTAGATACACCAGTAATCACTCTCGTATCGGTTTTTTTACCCCATTCTTCTAATTGCTCTATAGCTCCAGCTCTAAAAGTATCTCCAGCTATAAGCAATATCTTTTTACCTTTTTTCTTATATAATGAAGCAATCTTACCAATAGTAGTAGTCTTTCCCACTCCATTAACACCAACAAATAATATAACCGTAGGCCCTGATTCACTAAAATGAATCTTACTATCTATTATGTTATTACCAACATACATGATTAAAAGTTCATCCACGATTATTTCCTTAAGAACATTACTATCTGTTATCTTCTCGCTCTTCACTCTATCCCTTAATCTATCTACAAAAGACATAACCGTATTAATACCAATATCTGCCATTATTAAAATATTCTCTAATTCCTCAAAATAATCCTCAGAAATATTTTTATATTTTTTAGATAAATTACTTAGTTTACTAACAAATTCTTCTCTACTCTTTTTAAGCCCAGTATCATAATTCTTAACTTCTTCCTTTTTACTTTCTTTTGAAGAAAATACACTCTTAATCTTACTAAATAATCCCATGCTATTCACCATACTTACTTATAATATAATCCGCTAATACAGAAAAATCATTCTCTATTTCTTTATTAACAATCTTATATTCTATATCATTTATAATATCAGCTATATAATTTCCAGGTTCACGATGCAACATATTAGCCACCGCAATACCATTAACCTTTATCTCTTTCCTAGTATATATAGGTAACCTCTTATATATATTATTAATTTTTTGATAACTAATACCCATAATACTACCAACAACCGTAGATATATAAAGACCATATTTATATACAGTATATTTATCTACTCCTTCACTAAGCATATTCCTAATACTCTTAATATTATCTTGTTCCATCTTAGTAAATGGATATTCTAAGTCTGTATCTAACTGACTCCATATACCAATAATATCATTACATAAAACAATATCAGATAAATTTTTTAAACCTAAATATTTATCTATTCCAAACTTAATTAATAATTCTCTACCTCTCTCTTTGTTCAAACAAGTAAGAATCTTATCAAGTTCTTCTCTTTTTCTATTAACTGATAATTTTTTAACTAAATAACCATACTTTTTAATAAAATATTGTGTTCTCTGTTCAATATTAAAATCAAGTATAACTGCAAACCTAATAGCCCTAAGTATTCTTAAACTATCTTCTTTTAATCTATATCTAGGATTACCAACAGTCCTAATAATATGCATATCTAAGTCCTTTTTGGCACCTAATAAATCTATTAAATTACCTTCACTGTCGATACACATTGTATTAATAGTAAAATCTCTCCTAAGTAAATCTTTTTTTAAATCAGAAAGATATTTAACTTGTATTGGTTTCCTATTATCTTCATATTTAACGTCTTTTCTAAATGTTGTTACATCAAACTTAGCATTTTTATATATAATACTAACAAATCCATATTTAATATCACTAATACTTGCCGTATCAAAAATATCGATAATATCCTTAGGCTTAGCATTAGTGCATATATCTATATCCAAAGTTTTTCTACCAAGCAAATTGTCACGCGGATATCCCCCAACAATGTACGCTTCATAACCATGACTAATAAATATCTTTAAAACAGAAATAGCCTTGTTATACATACAACCACCCATAATAATTATATCATAATATTATATTTTTTATCATTATTTCATAAAACTTTACATAAATAATTCATTATCGTAAACACTATAAATGAAAGGACTGATTGCATGTTACCAAAAAGAAATTATTATTTAAATGATTACTTTGATATTTTTAATATACCCTATAATAAAGAATATATGAAAACAGATATTTTTGAACTAAATAATAAATATATTTTAGAAGTCGAATTACCAGGTATTAAAAAAGAAAACATAAAAATAACATATGAAAATGGCTATTTAACTATAATTGGAAGAAAAAATGATTTATCCTCTACTCCAGATAAATACATCCGAAGAGAAAGATTCTATGGTGAAATTAAAAGAAGTTTCTATATTGGAATAAAGAAAGAAACAGATATAAAAGCAAATTATCTAAACGGAATTCTTACAATTACATTTCCAAAAGCAGATATTCCTAAAAAAGAACAAAAAAGCATAGTAATTAATTAACTATGCTTTTAAAATAACCTTATAATATCATTAATTGTTACATATATTAATAAAGCAATTATTAACATAAATCCAATCGTATGAATTATATTTTCAACCTTTCCAGACACCGGTTTCTTAAATATCTTTTCAAGTATCAAGAATAATATTCTACCACCATCAAATGCTGGAAATGGAAGAAGATTAATAACTCCAACATTTATAGACAAATATGCCATTAAATATAATAATGCCTCAATTCCAACCTTTGCTTGAGAATCTACGATTGTATATATTCCAACAGGACCAGATAATTGATTAACGCCAACCCTACCAGTAAACAAATATTTCAAAGTATCAAATATACTTATAAATAATGATCCCGTCTTTCTAAATGCATAATTAACCGCATTCACAAAGCCATATTCTCTTTTACTAGATGTAGCTATTCCAAACTTATAGCTTTCATTTCCTTCTCCGTCTACTTCCCTCTTTGGTATTACATTATATTTTATTATTCTACCATCAGCTTTTTTTACCTCAAATAATACTTCCTTACCCCCACTAGTCTGTAATTTAATCAATCCCTTATCCCAGTTTTTAATTTTCGTGCCATCAATTGATATTATCATATCCCCTTTTTCTATTCCTGCTTCCATTGCCGGATATCCCGAAGATACATCCCCAACAATAGGCTTCATAGATACCGCACCATATACTCATGCACTTAAGAATAAAATAACAATTGCAAATACAAAATTATTAAATGGTCCAGCAAACAAAATTAAAAATCTTTGTATAAAACTCTTATTACACATTTGCTTACTTTTAGGTATTTTTTTATCCTCTACATCCTCACCGGCCATCATAACATATCCGCCTAAAGGAATAGCTCTCACACAAAATTCAGTTTCATCATTTTTTAATTTCTTACCGAATAATTTTTTACCCATTCCAATAGAAAATTCATGGATATAAACACCAGACCATTTAGCAAATATAAAATGTCCTAGTTCATGAACAAAAACTATTAATCCAAGTATCAATATAAAATAAATTAAAGATAACATAACGACCTCCTACAAAATACTAAGAATTAAAGAAAATCCTAACGATACATAAATAACACTATCAAATCTATCCAATACCCCACCATGTCCTGGTATTAAATTAGAATAATCTTTTTTATCAAAATATCTCTTAATACTACTAAACATTAAATCACCAATCTCAGATAATATTGTTAAGAATAAACATAACAAAATAACTTTAAATACACTTATTCTACCAACAATGTTGTAGTAGTATACACTACCTACAACAACACCCATAAGCGTTCCAATTATACTACCCTCAATAGTTTTCTTTGGTGATATTGAAGTAAGTTTATGCCTTCCTATCAACTTACCACCAATATATGCATAAGTATCAGTAACAAATGATATCACAAAAATAAATATACATTTTGCAACATTGGTATCCCTTAAGAATATAATATTTTCAAATGCCAAACCTAAAAAATAAACTATTCCTAAAACATATAAACAATCATTAATACTATATAATTTATTATCATTATAAAAAATTATTGGGATACTTAGAACTAATAACGGAGCAAGTATTGTAACATTTAAACTCAGTTTATAAAAAGTATTATTAAGAGTCACAAGAATTAAACTTATAATTCCTAATATTTTAATAATTCTAAGTTCCTTTGCCTTCTCCTTATACTTTATATTAAAAAATTCATTAAATCCTAAGATAGCAATAACTTGCATTAGTATTCCAAAAACCTTACTACTAATAATTAAACAACCAATTAATAATATTAACATGATTGTTGCACTAATAACTCTTTGCTTCATATTATCATTCTCTCCAATAAAATTATACTAAAAAAAAAGAATTAATACAACAAAATTCTTTCCTTTACATATTTTTTATCTTCTTAAATTTATCACACTTATTTCCCCAAGCGTCAATTAAATCATTATTCTTATAAATTGTTACAATAGAACATTCCTTATCACAATTATTACAACTAATCATTTCAGTTTCAATACTACCATTATTTATATCAAAATTAAATTCCTTTTCTATCTTACTCTCTCTAGCCAAAATAGCTACCCCAATGCATCCAAATAATTGTGAATTCTTATTTACAATTATTTTCTTGCCTAATTCTTTTTCTAAACACCTAACAACAGTTAAATTGTTACTTACCCCGCCAGCAAAAACAATTGGTTCCCTTATATTCTTTCCTTTACATACACCATTTATATAGTTTTTACTAACCATTTTACATGCACTACCTAGTATATCTTCCTTACTATATCCAGTGCTTATCTTATCTAATAAATCGCTCCAAGCATATATCATACATCTACTAGTAATATGACTATTTGAACTGCCCAAATTAGAAAAGTCAGATAAAGAAACACCCATTTTTTTAGATAAATTTAAAAGAAAATTACCTATACCCGCACCACAAGCAGTATTCATAACCATATCAGCTATTCTTCCGTTATCAATAATTATAATTTTAGAATCCTCTCCACCTATATCGATAATACATCTAACATCAGGATACATCCTTAATACCGAAGCACTAACAGCCATTACCTCATTTCTAATAACTTGACTATCTAAAAAAACACCAACCATTTTTTTAGCAAAACCAGTAACCCCAACTGACATGACTTTATATTTAGATAAGTCTATATCATTCTTCATTTTTAAAATTACCGTTTTCACAGCCATAATCGAATCGCCCAAAGTTTCTATACAATAACTAGACATAATATTATCATATTTATCTATTATAACTCCTTTTGTATAACTAGTTCCTACGTCTATTCCCATATATAACTTATCCATCATATCACCCAAAAATATTATATAACCAAAAATTATAAAAAAAAGTCGAATTATAATATCTTTAATTAAAAGACATATTTTTAGTATCATTTATGAGAAAATATATAAAGAGGTGAAAAAATGACAAAGGAAAACATTACTAATAATAACATTTATGACACCGTTAGAAAAAATATTAAAAAATACCGAATACTTAAAGGGATGACCCAACAAGAATTAGCAGATGCATCATACCTAAGTCATGGTTATATAAGAGAAATAGAATCTATGAAAATGGCCTCATCATTTTCATTAGATGCCGTCGAAAGAATAGCTAATGGTCTTGGGATTAAGGCTAAATTATTATTTGAAGAAGAGTAAACCTCTTTTTTTATTAATAATCATGTGTGCTATCATCCAATTAGATGTCGGATGATTATATTCAGCTGCTTTTAGGTGCTAATTATAGGATTTTTCTAGAAAATGCCATAAACGATTTATTTAAAGAGAATGAACATATTAAAAATTTCTTCTTATCTATGGTTGATATCTGTGTCGAACTATATGAACAAGCATATGATTCAGTTAAAGCAAATCCAAAAGAATATCTAGCGCAAACCGCAAAAGAAAAGAAAACAGCAACAGTTAAATACCGCCAAGATGTAGATAGTGCAATCAAAGAATATGAAAAAGAAAATGCTGCTTTACGTGAAAAACTTAGCAAAGACTTAGGTGTTGTCGAAAAAGAATATAACGATAGAATCAAAGAAATAACAGATTCAAGAAAAATATTAGAAGGATACCTAATTAAACCAAAAGCAAAAAAGAAAAAAGCATAATTAATATTATGCTTTTATTTTTAACCATTTTTTACCATCAACTATTCTATTAGTAATCATTGCTGATGCACTATCACCGACAACATTTAATACTGTTGCTGGAGGATCTATAATTGTTGCTATAATTGTAAGAATTGGTAATGTTGCTAATGAATAGCCTAACATCGTAATTATTAACATTTCAGATATTGTTCCCCCACCAATAGGTACAGCTGTAATTAAAAGTGTAGCTACAAGTGCTATAAATGTAATTCTTAAAATTGAAATATTACCAGCATCATGGAACAAATATACTAAAAACATTATCTTAAATACACTACCAATAACTGATCCATCTTTATGAAAACTAGTTCCTAAAGATACTGTTGTCTCAGCTATATCATCAGATACCCCAATATTTTTAGTGCACTCAATATTAACTGGCATTGAAGCAGCAGATGAACACGTTGCTAAAGCCGTTACTGTCGAAGGAAAAATATTTCTCCAAAAACTTTTAACCCCTACCTTTCCAGCACTAATATACGCAAATATTGTATATATAATAAAGTAAAATACCAAAGATGCTCCCATATATACTAAGAAGGTCTTAACATAACCGACAACCAAACTCTCGCCAAATGTACCAACCAATACCGCAAAATAACAGCCAAGGCCAATCGGTGCATAATACATAATTATTTTAATAAAATTCATTAAAACATCCGTTGCAGACTCGATAAATTTAAATACCGGTTCCGCTTTTTCTTTTGACATACTCATAGCTATTCCAACCATCATAGATACAACGATTAAAGCAATCATATTATCCCTAGATAATAACTTTGAAAAATCATTTACAGATATTGCCTCTACAGTTCTATCAAGCACATTTAATTCTTCAGTTTCCGTTACCTCCTCATCTAAAACTAAATTTTCTTTAATTTCATCACCAGTTTTAGTATCGATTAGTTTAAACGAATATGTACTAACTATTCCAATTAATACAGCAACTAATGAAGTAAATAAGAATACTATGAATGTACTAACAAGTATTTTACCTATTCTCTTAGGCATTTTCATCTTATATATAGATGATGTAATTGTTAGAAATATCAAAGGAACAACTACAATTAAAAGCATATTCAAGAATAAATCCCCAAAAGGTTTTAAAAATGCAATCTTATCCTTCCATATTAACCCAACAATTCCTCCAATAATTATTCCACAAAGTAAAACAATCATAGACTTATAATTTTTAAGTTTTTTCAATTTATCACTCCTTTATATAAATATATAATTAAAAGCAGTTATTTAACACTAACAAAAATCCACACATATATTTAAAAATCCACACGCATAATTGTTTTTTTATATAAAAAATGATATTATTTATATAGGTGATATCATGAAAAAATATATAAAACAAAACGATGGATATAGTCATTTATCCTTAGGAAATCTATTCCTAACAATCAAAAAATACTCCAAAAACAAATCTGGAGCTATTCAGACCGAAGTATTCTGCACCCTATTCAATATTGAGTCAATAACAGATACTACCGTTAATAATTATTGTACTGGATACAGAGGAATTGGTGATGATTATAAACAAATATATATTAATTTTAAAAAGAAATATCAAAAAGATAAAAGCATATTAATTCCTATTATTAATAATACCCTATCTATTATAGACGGAGAAATATATGATATAAAAGAAATAGATGAAATTAACAAAAAAGACTCAATAAAAAAAATAATAACCAACTTACATACTATAGTTAAAAATGATATCTATGTGTCAAATAATTTTAAAGTAAATATATTATCCCTAATAAAAAATAAAGATTATTATAGTGTCCTTTGTGAAATACTTTTCTATGTAATCTTAGAAAATAAACAACCATTATATGAATCTGATTTAATAACAGATACCATCGAAGAAATATTAAAAGATACTAATATATCAATAAAAGACTTACAAGAGTATTTATCCATTACCTTTAAAGAAGGGATAAGTCTAATTAGATCGCTAAAAAAATTAGCTTCCAATAATAATCCATATGCCTTATATGAATTAGGTAATAAAGAATATAAAGGAGAAATAGCCGGATATCCCAGATATGAAGAAGCCTATAATTATCACCTAAAAGCAGCTGAATATAATCATCCAACATCTAATTGGATGATAGCTCACATGATTATTAATAAAAAAATAGGCTCATTATCTAAAGAGGACACCGATTTAGCCCTTTCCTTCCTAAAAAAAGCCATTTCTCTGGGAAGCATTTCAGCCCTAAACACTATGGGTATTTGCTATATGGAAGGTATTATAAAAAAAGACAAAAAGAAGGCATATGACTATTTCAAAAAAGCAGCAGAAAAAAAGTATGTCTACGCATATAACAACTTAGGAAGGCTTCTTGAACAAGATAAAGAATATGAGGCAGCCCTTGAATACTACCTAAAAAGTGCCAATGAAGAAGAAAGCTGGGCATGTAATAAAGTTGGCCTATACTACTATCTAGGATTAGGGACCAATAAGGATTTAAACAAAGCATTTTATTACTTTAATTTAGGAAATAATGCCCCTATAAATATTAGAAATCCTTGGAATACATTCAACCTAGTAAAATTATTCTATTCCGTTGGAAATGCCACTTTAGGCATCAAAAAAGATATAGATAAGTCTATATCACTATTAAATACCCTAAATAATTTTGAACCCGCTAATGAATTATTTTTATATCTATATTATGAAAAATATTTAAATAATAAAAACGAAGAAAATTTAAATAAAGTAAACTATTATCTAAATATAATTAATAATACTAAAGATTGTGAAATAAAGAAAAAAATAGAAAAAGAATTAAAAAAAATTGATAATTATTACATAACTATCAATATGGACACTTGTCACTAGCACTACAAGAATTAACGAAGCAATAATCACCACTACTTGAATTAAATCTAACCTTAGCATTCTTATTTAAACTATAATCTTCTTCTTTAATATATTTCAATCTTTTTAATGTATTCAACTCAACAAAATTTTCATCATCGTTAAAAGAAAAATATATTTTTGCAGCATTCAAAGCTATACCCTTCTGTCTTTCACATTCTTGTTCCTCATTTCTTTGAAGTGAAGAACTAATACTAAAAACAGATACCGCTGCTATCCCTAGTAGAATTACAATAACTGCTAATAATTCAATCAAAGTAAAACCTTTATTATTCATATTAACACCTCTACTATCTATATATATACTAACATACTTTAACGTATAAGTAAATAAATATATGAATATATTTTATTGGTGATATAACATGAAAATAATTAAAATTATTGGTTTATTTTGCTTATTTGTAATCTCTTTTATTTATACAGAAAAAGTAATAAAAATTTCTCTAGATCAAGATGAAATAATGATTAGAATTAAAGAGTATAAAAGCAATAACATAAAACCAATAAATGCTATTATTAATGATGATACAATTATACCTGGAAACATTGGTAAAAGTATTAATAATGAACTAAGTTATAAAGCAATGAAAAAAGTTGGATACTTTGAACCAACCCTGTTAGTATATGAAAATGTATATCCAGAAATATCCATCTATAATAACTATAACAAATATATAATAAGAGGAAATATGAATAACAAAAATATATCTCTATTATATATATTAAACAATAGTAATACTATAGAGAATATACTAAATACAACAAAAAGATACAATATAAAAATAAATATATTCATAGATAGTAATTATCTAAATAACAATATAAATCTAATTGATAAAATAAAAGAAAATGAAATATATAACTATGGAAATAATGGTATATATACCAAAGACAATTTAATAATAGCTAATAATATTATAAATAATAAATCAAATAATAAATCAATATACTGCTTATTCAAAGAAAAAAATATAAAATCATTAAATAATTGTACTAATATTAAAATGTTTTCCATCTTAACAAAAGATACTAACTATTATAACATTACAAATAGTATAGAAAATGAAAATATCTTTCTAATTAATAATACTAAAGAATTAGATATAATAATTGAATACATTCTTAGTAAAGGTTATAATATTGTTCCATTATCCGAGTTAATAACTGAATAACTTGATTTTAATTCTTATTTTTTGCTATAATAAGCATTGAAAGTTGTGATACGTATGAAACTATGTGAAGTAGATAAAACAAAATTAGCTCCTATGATGGCTCACTATGTAGAATTAAAAGAAAAAAACATGGACACCATTATTCTATATAGACTTGGAGATTTCTATGAAATGTTTTTTGAAGATGCCGAATTAGTAAGCCATGAATTAGAACTAACCCTAACAGGAAGAAACGCTGGCTTGGATGAAAGAGTTCCAATGTGTGGAGTCCCTCATCATGCCGTTGATATTTATATTGATAAATTAATTAAAAAAGGATATAAAGTTGCTATCTGTGAACAATTAGAAGACCCAAAAGCAGCTAAAGGCATTGTAAAAAGAGATATTACCGAAGTAATATCTAGTGGTACAGTTATAACAAGTAATGCTCTAAATGAAAAAGAAAATAATTATATTGCCAGTATCTATTCGCTAGAGTATTGTAACATCTTAACATATAGTGATATCACAACCGGGGAAATATATAGTGAAATAATTGAAAATGATACTACCCTATTAATAAACAAAATAATATTTTTAAATATTAAAGAAATAATTGCCAATAGTAAAACCAATTCAGAAATAACTGCTATCTTAAAAAACACATATAAATTACCATTAACAATTATTGATGATATAGAAACAGATGAAGGAAAATACATCTATGAAGATATACCTGACGAAAGATATATAACTGGAGTAAAACACTTAATAACTTATCTAATTAATAATTTAAAAAGAAATATTAGTCATTTTCAAAAACTAATTATTAAAAAGAATGATGAATATTTAAAAATGGATATTCATACTAAAAGAAATCTAGAATTAACAGAAAGTATAAGAAACAAAGAAAGAATGTATTCCCTACTATGGCTATTAGATGAAACAAAAACAGCCATGGGAGGAAGACTACTTAAAAATTGGATAGAAAATCCATTAATAAATAAAGAAGATATCGAAAAAAGATATGATATAGTAAATTCCCTATTAGAAAACTTCCTAGTAAGTGAAGACTTAAGAAAAGATTTATATAACGTATATGACTTAGAAAGATTATGTGGACGTATTGCCTTAGGTTCCGCAAATGCAAGAGACCTAATTCAATTAAAAGAATCATTAAAATACTTACCTGATATTAATAAATTATTAAAAAAGATTAAGTATACTGAATTACCTAGCGTATCAGATTTATATAAATTACTAGAAAATTCTCTTTACGAATCTC
>JAEEGL015312816.1_pt1 | contig 12282 bp, 15 predicted proteins | sample 9134231 | NCBI WGS metagenome assembly JAEEGL01 (sample SAMN16246548, study PRJNA631951) | gut metagenome | biome: gut microbiome; feature: rumen; material: fiber-attached | host: Bos | place: Iran: Karaj | collected 2018-10 | reverse complement strand
TTCTTTGTTTACTGCAGTAAACGCATGGAACAGCTGGTTTGATACATATCTTTATGCTTCTAATAAGCCAAGACTTCATTCTTTACAGTATGTATTGATGTCGTTCTTACAGGCGAGTCAGAATCAGAGTGCGTCTGCTTCGGATGCAGGTGCTATGGCGGTTGCCGCTGCTTCCGGTTCTACAGCTGCAAAGACTACACCGGTTAGTATTCGTTCATCAATTACAATTGTTGCTACATTGCCTATCCTCGTAGTATATCCGTTCGTACAGAAATACTTCGTTGTTGGTATGACAATTGGTGGTGTAAAAGAGTAATACTTAAACAATGGCATTTTGCCATTGTTTAAGCTGCGCATTTTTGCTTCGAAAAAAATGCTTAGTGTAAAAATTTAAAATTATTTAACTGCGTCAAATATACTCCTCCTCTGACGCAGTTTTTTTTTACTAAAAATGGAGATGACTTATGCTAAGAGAAGTAAAGGTAGAAGAAGGTTATTTAAAAGGTATTCAGGCCGCAGATCCACGAATTACAGTTTTTAAAGGAATTCCTTTTGCAGCACCTCCTGTAAAAAAATTGCGCTGGGCCGCTCCTCAGCCTGCAAAAAAATGGAAAGGTGTAAGAAAGTGTTATGAATTTTCACCAGTACCTATTCAACCGGAAGCTTTAGCATATCCTCCCGATGACGATTTATACGGCAAGGAATGGTGTGTAGATACTGAACTTCCTATGAGCGAAGATTGTCTTTATTTAAATGTATGGACTCCCGCCAAAAAAGCAGATGACAAGCTTCCTGTTTACTTCTGGATTTTTGGAGGAGGCTGGCAAAATGGAAATTCCGCAGAAATGGAATTTGATGGTGAACGAATTGCCAGACGCGGAATTGTAGTAGTAACAATAAATTATAGAGTTAATCTTTTTGGCTTTATTGCACATAAGGATATTACAAAGGAACATCCGGAAGCACCGGCAAATTTTGGATTGCTGGACCAGCAGTTTGCCTTAAAATGGGTTTATAAAAATATAAATGCATTTGGTGGAGATTGTGAAAATATTACAATCGGCGGACAATCTGCAGGTGGTGGAAGCGTTTTATTTCAGCTTTGTAATTCAGAAAGCAGAAAGTATATTAAGCGTGCAGTTATAGAAAGTGGTTTCTTTTATAATCCGTTTAGAAAAGTATTTCCAAAATACACTGTAGAGGAAGCAGAAAATGTTGGAAAGGAATTTTTTGAATTCTGCGGTGTAAAAACTTTAAAAGAAGCAAGAAAGCTTTCTTCAGATTTTCTTTGGAAAAAATGGTCTGAATGGGGCGGGTATGGAAAATCAATTCAAATGTTTCTTCCAGTTTATGAAAATATTTTTATAAAAGGCGACATTTTTGATATGGTGGAAAAAGAAAACCTGGAACTTCCTCCGCTGTTTTTTGGTTACACTCCAGATGAATTTCTTGATTCTGCAACTCCGGAAAAAAAAGAAACATTACAGAACACTATAAAACTTGGAATGGAAAGACTCCTTGAAATTGAAGATAAGAAAGGAATTAAAGGTACAAATTATGTTTATAAATTTGATGTTCCTATTCCTGGATGGGATAATCCTGGAAAATTCCATTCCGTAGATTTATGGTTCTTCTTTGAAACTCTTGCTAAATGCTGGCGTCCTTTTACAGGCGTTCACTATGATATGGCAAGAAAAATGTGCAATTATATGTGCAATTTTATTAAGACAGGAAATCCTAATGATGACGGATCTAAATCTGGTCTTGCAAAATCTTCCGGAATAAAATATATTCCTCATAAAGAAGAATTCATTTTACGCCAGAAGGAAGAGGAAGAAATACTTCCTGAATGGAAGCCCTGTACTAAAAAAGATCCAAATTGCATGATATTTACAACAGATTGCAGGCTGGAAAAATTATAATATAAAGAAAAACACCTCCATAAGCTAACATTGCCTTGGAGTCTATTGGGAGGCTAAAAAATGTCAACTAAAGAAATTCCTTACAAAATGTATCTTGAAGAATCAGAAATGCCAACGGCTTGGTATAATGTTCGCGCAGATATGAAAAAAAAGCCGGCACCTCTTTTGAATCCTCAGACACATAAGCCATGTACTGCAGAAGAACTTGAAAAGGTTTTTTGTAAAGAGCTGGTTGCACAAGAGCTAAATGAAACAGATGCATTTATTGAAATTCCGGAAGAAATCAGAAATTTTTATAAAATGTATCGTCCGGCTCCTCTTGTTCGTGCTTACTGTCTTGAAAAAAAGCTTGGAACACCGGCACATATTTATTATAAATTTGAAGGAAACAATACTTCAGGAAGTCATAAATTAAATTCTGCAATTGCTCAGGCTTACTATGCAAAAAAACAGGGGCTTAAGGGTGTAACAACCGAAACTGGAGCAGGACAGTGGGGAACAGCTCTTTCTATGGCAAGTTCATATTTTGGACTTGACTGCATTGTTTATATGGTAAAATGTTCATATGAGCAAAAGCCATTCCGCCGCGAGGTAATTCGTACTTATGGAGCTAATGTAACACCTTCTCCTTCTATGGATACAGAAGTAGGAAGACGAATTAATGCTGAGTTCCCGGGAACTACCGGTTCACTTGGATGCGCAATTTCAGAAGCTGTTGAACATGCAACTACTCACGAAGGCTATCGTTATGTGCTTGGTTCTGTTTTGAATCAGGTATTGCTGCATCAAAGTGTTATTGGTCTTGAAACAAAAGCAGCCTTAGATAAATACGGAGTTAAGGCAGATATTATTATTGGTTGTGCAGGTGGCGGAAGTAATCTTGGAGGATTAATTTCTCCATTTGCGGGCGAAATGCTCCGTGGAGAAGCTGATTATAAAATAATAGCTGTTGAACCTGCAAGCTGTCCAAGTTTAACACGTGGTGTTTATGCTTATGATTACTGCGATACCGGAAAGGTTTGTCCTTTGCAGAAAATGTATACATTAGGAAGCGGTTTTATGCCTTCTGCAAGTCATGCAGGTGGATTGCGCTATCATGGAATGAGTAGTATCGTAAGTGAACTTTATGATCAGGGATTGATGGAAGCTCGTTCTGTTGAACAGACTTCTGTTTTTCAGGCTGCAGAAGATTTTGCCCGCATAGAAGGTATTTTACCAGCGCCAGAAAGCAGCCATGCAATCCGCGTTGCAATTGATGAAGCTATGAAGTGTAAAGAAACCGGCGAAGAAAAGAATATTGTTTTTGGATTAACAGGAACAGGCTATTTTGACATGTACGCTTACCAGGCTTTTAATGATGGAAAAATGGGAGATTATATTCCAACAGATGAAGAAATCAAAAAAGCAACAGATATGATTCCACGATTTCCTGGAAATGAATTTTAATTATTCAAAATAAATTTCCAAACATCAATTATTATATTAAGGGATAATGTATTCCGCAGATTTTTGCGGAATACATTTTTTTTGGGCAATTTCTTGCGAAGGTGGATTTTTAATAAAATTAATGTTATCTTTGCAACCATGATAAAAAAGAACGAATATCCGGTTTTAGAATTTGATGATGATTTAGACGCTGTAGTTTCTCCATTTAAATGGAATCTGGAACCTTTTTCTTCAGATAAATTGATTATTACTTTTTTTCCGGAAGCAATGAACGAATTAAAGGAAAATAATCAGCTCGAGCTGGAGCGGCTAATTAAAGGCGAAAATCCTGTAGAAGTTTACCGTTTTAAAGATCAGCCGGATATTCTGATAACTCTTGGTTATGTTGGATGTCCTGCATGTGCAGGCAATCTCGAGTTTTTTGCCGCGTGCGGAGTAAAGAAAGTTATGTTCTGCGGCGGCGGCGGAGTTCTCGATAAAAATATTAAGGTAGGAACTTTACTTGTAGTTGAAGGTGCAATTCGCGATGAAGGTTTTTCTTATCGTTATATTGAACCTTCAAGATATATATATTCAGACAAAAATATAACAAAGAAAATTTCTTCGTATCTGGAAGAGCATAAAATTCCTTATATATCAGGAATAACCTGGACAACAGATGCAATGTTCCGCGAAACAAAAGCGCTTGTTGAACAGCGAAAGGCCGAAGGTGCAAAGATTGTAGAAATGGAACAGGCCGGCTGTCTTGCTGTTGCTAAATTCCGAAACTTTGATTATGGCGCAATCATTTACGGCGGCGACGATGTTTCTCAGGATGAATGGGATACCCGTTCATGGAATAATCGTAAAGGAATAAGATATAATCTTATTATGCTTTGCAAAGAGCTTGTGAGCTGTATTTAAGCATCGTATTTTTTAGCTTTATTTTTCAATCTTCGCTTTTAAATATTCATATATTTCTGTACTGCCCCATTGCCTTGCGAATTCCATGGCATCGCAGTGTTCGATTTCGCCGATGTAATAATTCGCTGTAATGTCTATGCCGTGGTCAATAAGGAATTTAGCTACTTCAAAGTGATTTTCCGGAATAGCGGCAAACAGAGGATTTCCTTCCGGGGTGCTTACATCAAAAGTTGCACCATTATCGTATAAAAGTTTTACAATATCTAAATGCCCGTTTGAAGCAGCGCATGTAACTGGATATATATATAATGTACCTGCTCTCTTGTTAATATCAATACCACAACTTATTAAATATTTGGCCATGTCATAAATTCCAAATAGAGCAGCATCATGAAGAAAAGTACCAAATGGAGTTTCATAATTCAATAATTCTTTATTATGTTCAAGTAATTGTTTTACAGTTACTAAATCATTCTTTTTTACGGCCTTACGCATTGCTATCAATAATTCTTTATCCATTGAAATTTCCTCCAGTGTACAATGTATTATTTAATTGAAAAAACTCTATAGCCATTGCATTTTGTGGTATTTCTGCTCGCGCTTAAAATAGTAGAACATTTTATCAATCAGATATTTTCCATTTTCATTTTTCAACTCAAATTTAAAGCATTGAGTGATAATTTCTTCAGGCGGCTCAATAAAAACAAGTGCCCTGGATTCACTCTTCATTGTAAAATAGACAGTTGCCGCTTCATTCAGATAATAATAATCGCCGGGTTTTCCTATGCCGTTTCTGAACCATTTGCTCAGGAATTCCTTTGTGCAGAAAGGTGTAATTACTTTTTTATACTGCTCAAGAAATTCATCAAAACAATTTTCATCAAAAAATATATTGTTTTTTTCATTTTCGGCTTCTTTATCAGATTGTGCTTCAATCATCAGATTCAGTTTTTTGAGCAGGTCCAAAATCTCATTTACAATCGTATTCATATAACCCAGGTATTTTTCGGCAGTATCTTTTGGAACAATTGAAAGTTCCTTTTTTTTCGTTTCAGTTTTTACCGGTTCTTCTTCATCAAACGTAATGACCATATGAGAGCCGGCAGTTTTTTCCGTAACACGCTGAATAATCATCTTTTTATCATCTTCAGAGATTTTTTCTCCGGCAGGTACAAGCCATTCCTGCATGGAACCTTTCAGACAATAAAATCCGCCCACGCCCATCTCGCCCTGAATCCTTACAATTCGGCCGTCAATTTCAACATCAATAAAAGTATTTGTTCCCGTAATTTTTATCATAGATTTCTCCTTATTTTACAGACGCATTTTTCAAAGAATTAATTCCCTGAATAAATTTTTTAATGGAATTTATATCTTTGCTAAAATGATTCAAAAAATCAAATCAGCATCTTTAATGTGCAATCGTAAAAAATTCTTCCATGTTATCAGGAAGAATAATCTTATCGTTCACTTTGAATAAAAGCCTGTTGTCTTTTGTCGCATAAACCTGGCGTATTTCTGCCGGGCCAAAGCAGCCATACGGAAGCTCTTTTTTCTCGCCGCTTTGCAAATCTATAATTGCAAGCACCGGAATGTCTTTTTTATTATCAGCTACATCATGGCCATGGCAGGCAACAATAAATTTGTTTTTCTCAAATACATAAGTCCAGCCAGTGCAAAATTCAACTTTGCGGACGTTGCTAATTTTCTTTTCTACATCAACAATCACAAGCGATTCCAAATGGATTTTTCCGTCATTCGAAAACTGCACATGTCTTACAAACGCAACTTCCGTCTCATTGATTACATACAGTGTACCAGGTCCAAGCGCAGAAGGTTCCATTTTATAAATACAATAATTAAAGCCATCCCTTTTCGTAAATAACGTTTTTCCCCATTTAAGAATCTGCCCCTGACACATTACATACAGATTTTCCTGCACGATCGCAAAACATGAAAAAATGCAGTCCCTGTCCGTAGTTTCATACACGGTTTCAATTTCTGCGTTGCCATCCATTGCGTTTTTAATTCTGTAAACCTTACTGCCCGAAGCAAGGAACAAATCATCTCCGTACCAGATTAAATCTTTAAGATCTAATTCTTCATCTAAAGTTGCAATGTTTTTCCATTCATTAATATTTTCAAGACGCTCACCCGCAAAAATATATGATCTCCTGTCTTTTATACCATTATAGTTTTCGTCACGTTCCGGATTATGCATCAAGGCAAGATACCTGCCTTCTTCACCGACCAGACGATATATAAACCAGGAAGTTTTTGCAAGAATAACAGGCTCCGGATCAAAATAAAAAATCTGAGTTTCAATAGGATTATAATCAGAATCCATGATTTCTGAATAATAAATATTTCCCGGACAATCCGCCTTCATAATCCAGTTCTGAGAATCCCACTTTATGACTTTTCCGCTCAGCTGCTTTCCAAAATCAATTCGTCTCGCTTTTGCACCAGCCTTCTTTCCGCGCTGAAGCATGCACTTTACCTTTCTTTTGAGCGACGCCATTTCCTGAGTAAATTTTTCTTCGTCCGCAGCAGGAATTATTGTAAGGTTGAAAGAATCACTTTCTTCATAAATTTCAAAAAGCAAAAATCCGTTTGCAGAAAGTTCCTGCCCCAAAGCCTTAACTGCATCCATCGTCTGTTCCATATTGTAATTTTCCGAAAGACTCGTCATCTCGTCCGAAAACAAAAACGGAACTTCATCCTTAAACTCATACTGCAGAGCAGCCAAAACATCTTCGCAAGGAGCCTTCCAGTCACATTCAGCGATTTTATAATTTCCAATTTTTTCCATAATTTTTTCCTTATTATTTTTAATTTCTGGGCGCACCCGCCGCAAGCGTCGGTCAGGCTTTCCGCCGTTCCGCGCTAACCGCGCTCCAGCCGCTTCCTTCACTCACTAACTACCGTTAGTTCGTTCAGTCCAGTGGCCGCCTTCGGCGCGGCTACAATCCTTTGCGCAGTCTTATATTTCTTCAAACAAAAAACCATTGAGATTGTTATCCTCTATAATTTTTACAAATTCTTCAGTCACAAAATAATCACGAACAGTCAAACCGTTCGGAAGCGTTACCTGGAAAACCGGCGGATAATCAAAATCTTCAAAACAATATTTATTTACGCCCAAAATATCATTTTCAAAATATTTGAAATCTGTTTTTGATTTATCCAGTTTGTCCAAAACAATCAGATTATTAAAAAGAATAAAATCATCGTTTATATGAATGAACTGAGCTTTTATTTTAGAAACATTTTTCAAAGCCGCTTCACATTTACCGCTGATAAAATAACCCCTGCAGTCATAACATTCACAAATGTCACCAGCCGGATTTTTTGTTTCTTTATCATATACAAATTTAACCTCAGGAGAAACCGTAAATTCCACACCTTTATTAAAACCTTTCACCAACGATTTATCAATCTTCTCGTCTTGTAAAAAACAGCCTTTGTAATTATCAATATCACTTTTTAACATATAAATTTTCATAAATGTCACATTTCCTTAATTAAAACTTTCTTCATCAATTTCTTTATAAGTATTTAAGAGATTTTCCAAAAAATCAATATCAGTTAATCGGCCGTGCTCAAAAATTTCCGAATCAATTTTCGACGCACAGAATTCCTTATACAACAAAATTACCTGCACCAGAGCGTCCCCATCCGTATAACTGCATTCAAAAACAAAATCATCGTTCTGGATTTTTTCTTTAATTTCACCAACAGACATTTCAGAAAATTTTCTAAGAATCTTAATGCAATCAAAATCTTTATCTTTACTCTTATTTTTTATTCCAATCAAATCCAGCTTTTTTCAGAACTGCCCATGGAAGATTAGTGTTTTCGATTTCAACACTATCATCATCGCCAACAATAATCGAAACGGGAATATCTTTGTAAACTGCAAAACTATTCAGCTCGTATTTTGATCTCATTGTTTTCTTCTTTATCCTTTTTTAATTAGGGTGCATTTAAGCTCTCTCGTGCAATCTTACAAAAATGTATCTTGCGGCCCGATTTCTATTTCGGGGAATATTTTAATTCCAAGACCATTTTCTATGTCCCAGGTAACTTCACACAAAAGAATCAGTTCACCGTCTGAGTTTATAAGAACTTCAGTCAGCTGAACATCCTTATCTATTGTATAAATTCCTTCAACATACTTTGTAATATAATCGTTAAGTTGATTCTCTGCCGCTTTCGACAAATCTGCAATATTTTCATAAAACCGAAGAAAAGAATCTTTTTGCGTTTGATTTATTTGTTCTGTTTCCGGATACGCTTCAAAATCAACTTTAATATTATTTTCTTTTCCAAAGAAAGTTATAGTTTTTTCATAAAACCAGCCAAAATTGTAAAAAGGCTCTTTTAAAATTTCATCAAAATTCATTTCTATCCTCTTATTTTGTTGGTGATTACTGTCAATTTCTATTTTTCGCTTCATCATAATATTTCTTTGCATATTCCAATTTATTTCTTTTTATGGCGTAAAGCTCCGTAAGTTCTGATGTTGGTAAAGATTTTTCATAAACCCCTTTTTCAACTTGCTTGAATCCAAAGTTAATCAAATCTTCATAAGAAAAATCTTCGGGATTCGGTTGAATACTAACCTTTACATCATCTCCTTCCATAATTCCAACTTTCTTTCCTTTATATTTTGCTTCAAATCTTTGTTCGTAATACTCTGTTACTTCGTATGGGGAAACTTCTTTGTAATATCCATCATCATCCAGCAAGAAATCAAACTTTTTTGCCAGTTTCTCATCTTCAGTAAGTAATCCAATATAACCACGTCTTGGACAATATGTATCAAATGTAAATCCTTTATAAACTGCAAAAATATCCTGTTCGTATTTTGTTCTCATTGCTCACTCCTTTTCTGAAGTCTTCGATTATAAATTCTTTCTTCCCTCTTAAGCCGCTTAAAAAAGAAATAAAATGCCATTTCTGCATCCTTGCTTCTAAAGAGAATGTATTTATCTTTTGGCTCAGACCTGTCTTCCGGACCTTCATCATAAATCAGCCATTCATCATTTTCTTTATTGCAGCAATAAGTCACATCAGAAGAAAGAACTTTATTCGTAAATAAAACTTTATTATTTACAACAAGCTTTACGCCCATAGAAAAATTTTCATTTTGTATTTTTTCAATAAATTTTTTTTCGTTTTCAATTTCATAATAATTATTAAAATAATCCTGGGCTTCCAAATACTGCTTTAAATCGTCAAAGATTTTATCTTCGCTTTCAGATTCATACACCAAAAAAGGCGGATGGCATGATTTGTCATCAGGGCCATCTTCTAATACTTTCCAGATGCCATCAACAAAATCACAACTTATCGAAATATAACTTCTATTATCTTTTGATATCAGCTGATTTCGAACATATACTTCCCATCCATTAAGGTTTAATTTATGATTTTCAAACCATTCCAAAAATTCTTTTTCTTTCATTCAGTTTCTATTTCGCTCCATACCAGGTTCTTTTGCATATATAAACCTTTACAGCTCTCCCCAACAACAAAATACCGTGTAAACAGTTAATATACTGCTATAAATGATAAAATTAAAAATCATTATGCAGAACATTATGATTTCTTTAACACTTACATTTTTCTTGCGTAAGTTTTTTATTGTGCGGATGATTTTAAATAATGATACGAAAAATATGATGACGGTAATTCCGAATACTAGCGGAATTATACGAAAAAAACAGAATACAATAAAACTCAAGAACATCAAAAAAACGGCAAGGATTTCTTTTAAACAGGATTTTTCCGGCAGAAACCTTTTAAGACTTAAAATAATTCCGACCAGCGACATTAAAAATATAACAGGAGAACCAAATTCAAAAAGAACAATTACTGCGTTATCCCAAAATCTCGGAGACCATTTTTCATGATCTTCAATCATTCGAAGTTGTATATATTCAGGAAGCGGAAAAACAATTTCTGTAAGCACCCAACCAATAATCATCAGAAAAAACAGAATTTCTGAAATTAAAAAGAGTATTACATGTAGTGTAGTTTTTTTACTTTTTTCCATTCGGTACAATAAAACAATTTGTAGATAAGTTTTATTCCAAGGAATTTGAGCTTTCATGCGCCTGTGTTTCCTTTTCGCTATCCCAAACTTTTTTTTATTCTTATAAGAAGTTTACATTAATACTTATTGATAGTAAACAGAGAAAAAGAAATTATATTTCTAATATTCCCAGCCGAGTATTCTGGATGCTTCTAAACGTTCAAGGAACGACTGGCAGGCTTCGTCCTCATTTTCAAATTCACACAGTCCCATTTTGACCCAACGCTCATCGGTTGCAAATACATACCACTTACCATTTTCTTCGTAAATGCAAAGACCATTTGACCTTGGATTATCTTTATCAAAAAATACTCCAATATCATTTTGTGTGACTAAGCCTTTTACTTCGTTTAGTGTCATCTTAAAAATCCCATCCTTTAAAATTTATTGCCCTTTTCCAGTATTTTGGAAGCTTTTCGTATGGCACAATATCTGTGTCATTCAAATCCCATTCTGTATACCAGGCAGAATATTTTTCATTTTCGGAATACAAGTCCAGCTCATAATTATAATATAGTTTTTCAGATGTTATGTATTTTTCTCCTGCTTCATCGTATTCATAAATGTAATAAATAATTAATCCGCGGGTTGTATTGTAGCTTGAGTATAAAAGTCTATCAATTTCATTACATTTTACATAGGTGCGGCATATTTCTTTCCAGTATGGTGGATTTAATTCAAAGCGGTCAGTGCGCTGATTCCATAAATATGCATCATAATATGGCTGAGAACCATTCATTGTGTAGCCGGCAAAAATCAGGATATCATCAAAGCCGTCAAAGTTTAAATCTACAAGGTCAAAATGTTTTCTTTCAATTCCCAGATCAGCTGGTTCAAAACGTTCAGCAAGCCCAAACATTCCGTGTGGATTTTCGCCGTAAACATATTCAAGATGGTGAATTCGCTTGCCTTCGCCCCAGTCATAAGAAACTTCAATGTGCATGGTTTTGTCTTTTATCGGTTGATCGTAATCTGAATCAAGGCATGTAATTTTAGGCAAGGAATCATAACCAGAACCTAAAAGCGAAAGTATTTTTTTTATTCCCAATCTGCTGATTTTTACAGGCGGATTGATTTCCGAGGTTTCTGAGTTTTCAATAACTTTCAAATCCCAATCATTTAATTTGTCCCAGCTGTTTTCTGTCCAATTTGATTCTGTTTTGTAAAGGCATGGTTCATCATCAAACTCTTTGAAAAAGAAAATATCATGATGAATATAATTGCCACCTCCCCAATTAAAATGAAGTTCAAAGCCATCTTTGTTTTCCTTAATATCATTTTCATCAAAATCATAATTTTTTACTTCTTCAATTGTCGGAAGCTCAAGCATCCATCTTCCACCATTGCGGGAAATTTCAAGACAATTTCTTATAGTTGATTTTTTTAGGTGAACAACATTCCATTTTTCATTGAAAAAAGAATAATTTGGTTCAGCGTAAAATGTTGTACACAAAAAAAGTATAAAAAAAATTGTAAATAGTTTTTTCATTCAAATCTCAGTTTTTATTATAGCCTTGCGGAAATATTGATATGTGTAATAATTTCATCTTTTACAGTTACCGAAATGATAAATCTTTCGTCTGAATCGTAGAAAATTACAAAGCCTTTATCCGTATCTTTATCTGCTAAAGGAAAATCCTCAAGAATTTTGGTTTTTGTTTCGCCGATATATTTTGACAAATACCAGCCGTCAATTTTTTCTTCGATATCAACCGAACGAATTATAACTTTACGACCATTTTCCAAATAGCTGATGTTTGACCAGGAATCGCCATTGGGACCAACTGTGTATCTTTTTTTCCATCCAAGTTCTTTTGCAAGGCCGTCTGTATTAAATGGCCCGTTTACATAAAACCTTGGATTATTTTTGTAGTCCTTATAAGTTTCATGAATTCCTTCGTAGGCATAATC
>JAEEGL014304685.1_pt1 | contig 12282 bp, 11 predicted proteins | sample 9134231 | NCBI WGS metagenome assembly JAEEGL01 (sample SAMN16246548, study PRJNA631951) | gut metagenome | biome: gut microbiome; feature: rumen; material: fiber-attached | host: Bos | place: Iran: Karaj | collected 2018-10 | reverse complement strand
CAATGTTTTGTGTTATACTGTAGCTATATTTTGGTGGTGGTAATTTGAATGATGGTGTTTTTAAACGTATTATTCTATATTGTTTAATTGGTTTTATAATGATACTTTTATTAATATTTTTATTAAACTTTATAGTTGTTTTTAAGACAAAGAATAGAATCTTTTTATCAGATGAGTATTCAAAAATAGATAATGTTGATTGTATTATTGTTTTAGGTGCTGGAATAAGAGGCAAAAATCCAAGTCCATTATTAAAGGATAGATTAGATAAGGCAATAGAACTATATAATTTGGGAATGGCACCTAAAGTAATTATGAGTGGAGATCACGGTAGTGATGATCACGATGAAGTTAATGTAATGAAACAATATGCTATCGATAATGGAATTCCAAGTAGTGATATATTTATGGATCATGCAGGTTTTTCTACTTATGATACGATGTATCGTGCAAAAAATATTTTTGGCGTTGATAGAGCTATTGTGGTTACTCAGAGATATCATTTATATAGAAGTATTTATATAGCACAAAGTCTTGGAATTGAGGCATTTGGTGTTCCTGCTGAAAATAATAAGTATAGTGGGAGAGTCTTTCGTGAAATTAGAGAAGTTTTGGCTAGAGATAAGGATGTTGTAAAATGTATAATGAAACCTAAATCAAAATATTTAGGTGAAAAAATAGATATTACTGGTGACGGAAATATTACTAATGATTAAAAAAACCTCGTAAGAGGTTTATTTCTTTTTTATTAATATTGATATTATAAATATTAAAAAATAAATAAGTATTGCAATAACATTATATATTATTAGTGGTCTTGCTTCTGCGATTTTTAATGGTAAGTTTATTGTAATTGAAATTGCTGCATATAATAATCCTGCGGAGATAATATCATATTTATTTAACTTTTTTGTATTAAATAGATTTGGAAGAATGAATGAAATATATACTACTATTTCGGTAAGGATTATAAAACAAAATGATATTATTTCTACATCAGTTTTACTATTTTCATTTAATCCAAAAAATAAGAGGAATGTAATTGATATGATAATAATTAATGCAATTGTTTTTAATAAAATATTTGACTCGTTAGAATTTTTTTTCATAGTGCCCTCCTTGTTTAATTATAGCATATAATTAATAAATAATCAAAAAAACTAGCACTCTATATTGACAAGTGCTAAAAATAGTGTATAATAATAATTGTGAAGGGAAGGATACAGATATGAAAATTGTACCAATGAATAATTTTTTTGAGGATGTTTTTGATGACATTATGGTTCCAGAAAAGCGTCATCCTAATCCAATGAGATGTGATGTTTATGAGAAAGATGGTGTATATAATATCGAAGTTGATGTTCCTGGATATAGTAAAGAAGATGTTACTATTGAAACAAACGACGGTTATATAACTATTAAGGCATCTAAAAGTCAAGAAAATAAAGAAGAGAAGAATGGAAAGAAATATTATTACCATGAAAGAAGATTTGGAAAAATGGAAAGATCTTTCTATATTGGAAATATGGATGAAGATAAAATTAGTGCTAAGATGGAAAATGGAACATTGATTGTAACAATTCCAATAATGCAAGAAAAGGATTCAAAAAAAATTATAGAGATAAACTAGGAAGTTTTTATAGCTTTCTTTTTTATTTAAAAAGATAATTGAAAATAAAAAAAGAAATGATATAATAAAGTCATTGTTAGGAGGAGTAAACGTGGATTATAAAAAATTAAAAGGAACAAAGACGGAAGAAAATTTGAAGGCTGCATTTGCAGGAGAAAGCCAAGCAAGAAATAAATATACTTATTTTGCTTCAAAAGCTAAAAAAGATGGTTATGAACAAATTGCTTCTATTTTTGAAGAAACAGCAAATAATGAAAAAGAGCATGCTAAGATTTGGTTTAAGTATTTAAATGGTGGTGATGTTCCATCAACAACTGATAATTTAAAAGCTGCTGCAGATGGAGAAAACTATGAATGGACAGATATGTATGAAGATTTTGCAAAAACAGCTGAAAAAGAAGGATTTAAAGAACTAGCTAATAAATTTAGAATGGTTGGAGAAATTGAAAAGCATCATGAAGAAAGATATAGAAAACTTCTTCAGAATATTGATGATGAAGTTGTATTTTCTAAAGATGAAGATAAAATATGGATTTGTAGAAATTGTGGACATGTTGTAATTGGAAAAAAAGCACCACTTGTTTGTCCTGTTTGTAATCATCCACAAAGTTATTTTGAAGTTAAAGCAGATAATTATGAATAAAATAACCTTTAAGGTTATTTTTTCATTTTTAAAATATAAATCTCATGTTATAATTGTACTGTAAAGAAGGTATGTACATAATGGATAGTATGAGTTTAATATTGTGGCAATTTTTGAATATTATTTTTGCTATTGTTCCGGCAATTCTTTTGTGTATTTATATATATAAGATGGATTTTATTGAAAAAGAACCTATTTTAATGCTTCTTATTTTATTTTTTTTGGGTGTTATAATTACAGTTCCTGTTGCATATGCAGAATCCGAATTAATTTCAATTTTTAATATAGATTATAATAATAATTTAAGTTGTTTTATATTGTCTTTCTTTATCGTTGCGTTAATAGAAGAAGGCTTTAAATTTTTAGTATTATATTTTGGAACATGGAAAAATAAAAATTTTGATCATATATATGATGGAATTGTTTATGCAGTTTTTATTTCTTTAGGATTTGCTATGCTTGAAAATTTACTTTATGTTGCACAACCAACACTTAGTAGTATACAATATATGTCAATGCCGACAATAGATGCAATAAAAGCTAGTACTGATACTGCGATTTTGAGAGCTTTAATATCTGTTCCTGCGCATGGTTTTTATGCAGTTACTTGTGGATATTATTTTGGTATTGCAAAATTAAATAATTCAATTGGTTATAAAAGAAAAGCAATTCTTTTTCTTATTTATAGTTTGATAGTGCCAATAGTATTACATGGTTTATTTGATTATTTATTGTTAGTAAGTAATAATATGTTGACATGGACTTTTTATTGTTTTGTTTCAATTTTGTACATTGCTTCATATTTTAACATTAGAAAGATATCGGCTGTCGAAATGACATCTAGCATACAAAAATCAAAGGTAGGTAACGACGATGAAAATGTTATATGAAAATAAGAGAAAGTTATACTTTTTAATTATTATTATTTTTCTTTTAGTTTCTTTATTATTAAAAGTAATTCCTAATAATATTGGAATAATATTATTATATTTATTTTTCCCTTTATCATTTTTTTTGGTAACAATTGGATATTGGAAGTATGATAAGTTAAACGATTATATTCCATTTATTCTATCGCTAATTTATTTAGTTATAGGATATACAGTTATGAATGATATTATTACTCCATTGAATATTATAATATGTTATTTTTCAAGTTTTCTTCCTATTGTTATTTTAAGAAATAAAGTTAAAAAAAATAATGAATATGTTTTTATAGAAGAAGAAAAAAGAATGTTATCGAATTTTCTTCCTTATATATTTATTTTAATGCTTGAAGCATATTATAGTATTTGTACTTTTAGTAAGTTAACGTTTTCAACTAGCATTTTGGCTATTATAGTAGAAATAATATTGATTCATACAATTTATAGTATTTTATTACTTATATTTAGACATACTTCATTTACTAATAAAGTTTTTGCTATACTTTTTTTAATAATATTTATTATTAACGAAGGTAGAATTTACTATACAAGTGATACTCTTTTACTAACTGATGTACTTTTTTTGCAGAATGCAGGTGAAGTAGCTGCTTTTGCTGATGTTACTTTTTTTTATTGTGTTGGGTTCTTGTTATTTCCAACAATTTTATTAATTCTTTTATTTTTACCATTATTTAAGATTGCAAAGAAAATGGATGTTAAAATATTATATTCTAAGAAAAATTTAATAAATGGCTTTTTATCTTTATTGATTCTTTTATTGATGTTTATACCAAATCAAAGATTTAATAAATTTATGATTAATAATGTTTATAATATTTTTGATGGTAAGGATAATGCAATATCAGCTAGTAATACTAGATATTTTAGTAAATATGGTGTTTTATCAGGAATGTATGGTAAATTTATAGAATCTAATAGGATTGAGCCTGATGATTATGATGAAGTAGAACTTCAAAGATTACTTGATGATGCAGAACATAACAAAGGAAATTGGGGTACTCCAAATATTATTGTTATTTTTTCTGAATCATTTTGGGATGTTTCAAAGCTTGAAAAAATTAAATTTGATAAAGATGTAACTCCTAATTTTCATTCAATAATGGAAAAAGAGAAAACTATTCAAATGATTTCTCCATCTTATGGTGGAATGAGTTCAAATGTAGAGTTTGAGATATTAACTGGTGGAAGCCTAAATTATTTTAGTAAAGGTTACACGCCTTATATACAGTTATTTCATAAAGGAAAAAGCGAAAATAATCCTTCGATTATTAGAGAATTAAAGAATAATGGTTATAAAACTAAGATACTTAATTCTTCTAGTGCTAATATGTTTAATTGTGATTCTGTATATGATATATATAAAATTGATGAAAGAAATCATTTATATGATGAAATTGATTTGAATGGAAAATATGTAACTGATGAGTATTTAACAGATCAGATTATTGATTATTTTAATAATAAGCCTAAGGATGAAAAAATATTTTATTTTACTATAACAATGGGTGGACATATGCCTTATTACGAAGAAAGATATGATAATTATGATATCAAAATAATAGATAGTCCTTATAGTAAGGAAATAAATGAAGTTGTTCATTCATATGCTGAAGGAATATATCTTGCCGATAAAGAATTAGGAAGAATTTATGATTTTATTAATTCATTAGAAGAGGAAACAATTGTTGTATTTTTTGGAGATCATTTGCCTCATTTGACAACTCCAGATGGAAAGGATGCTTTGTTTACAACTGGATTTTTGGATAATCAATATAGTTTAGAAAGTGTTTATAATCAATATAATACAACTGCATTAGTTATGAGTAACTATGATATAGATTATGGAGATGTTAAATATTTGAGTCCAGATTTTTTAATGACTTATATTTTGAGTAATATGAATGTTAATCTTTCTCCATTTTATAATTGGCTTTATTCTACAAAAGATGTTTTGCCATCATCGAATTATGTTGTATCTCAAGATAAAAGTGGTAAAATATATTACACATTGGGATTAGAAAATGAAATGAAAGAGATGTATGAGTTAAGAAAAAAGATGCAATATTATCTTTTTAAATAAAATATAATCCTAAATGGCAATTATGTAAAAAAGATAATTGTAGGTGATTATATGGTTTTGGAAAAAATAAATAATCCAAGTGATTTAAAAAAATTGAAAATTAAAGAAAAAAGGTTATTATCTCAGGAAATTAGAGATTTTTTGATTGATAAAGTTTCAAAGAGTGGTGGGCATTTAGCATCAAATTTAGGAGTAGTAGAAATTACTATTGCTCTTTTGTCGTGTTTTGATTTTGATAAAGATAAAGTTATTTTTGATGTTGGCCATCAAAGTTATGTTTATAAGTTATTAACTGGTAGAAAGAATGAATTTGATAAGTTAAGAAAGTATAAAGGTTTGAGAGGATTTCCATATAAGAAGGAAAGTAAATATGATTTTTTTGATACAGGTCATAGTAGTACTTCTATTTCAGCTGCTTTAGGAATGGCTAGAGCAAGAGATATATGTAATGATAATTATAATATTGTTTCTATAATTGGTGATGGATCGATTAGTAGTGGTGAAAGTTTAGAGGCAATAAATGATTTAGGATTTAATAAAACTAAAATGATTATTATTCTTAATGATAATGGAATGAGTATTTCTTCAAATGTTGGTGGTATTTCAAGTTATTTAAGTAGGATAAGTATAAATACGAGATATTTGAAAGTAAAAAATAAAATTAAGCATAGTATGGATGGTACTAAGATTGGTAGTATTCCTTTAAAATATATGTCAAGAATCAAAGATAGGTTAAGGACTTTTCTTGTTCCATCAAAGTATTTTGAAACTATGGGGCTTACGTATATAGGCCCAATTGATGGACATGATTTATCTTTACTTATAAAAGTGTTTAATCAAGCTAAGAAAAGTGAAAAACCTATAATTATTCATACTGTAACTAAAAAAGGAAAAGGATATAAATATGCAATGGATAATCCTGATTTGTATCATTCTGTGTCTTCTTTTGATAAAAACATTGGTGTACAACAAAATAATAAAGAAACTTATTCTAGTGTTTTTGGAAAAGCTATGGTTGAATTGGGTAAGAAAAATGATAGATTAGTTGCAATTACTGCAGCGATGAAAGATGGGACAGGACTTACTGAATTTTTTGAAAAATACCCGGAAAGAAGTTTTGATGTTGGAATATGTGAGGAACATGCTACTACTTTTTCTGCTGGTTTGTCTAGTAGTGGGATGATACCTGTATTTGCTGTTTATTCCACGTTTTTACAAAGAGGATTTGATCAATTAATTCATGATGTATGTATGCAGGAATTACCTTGTGTTTTTGCAATAGATAGAGCTGGAATTGTTGGCAATGATGGAGAAACACATCAAGGAATATTTGATTTGTCATATTTATCATTAATTCCCAATATGACGGTAGTATCTCCGAAATCTATGAACGATTTACCTAAACTTTTGGAGTGGGCTATTAATTCAAAAAAAATTGTTGCAATAAGATATCCTCGTGGTTCTGATGAAATTAATATAAAAGAAATTAAAAAAGTTGAATACGGAAAATGGGAAAAAATTGAAAAAGGCGATAAAGTAGCGATAATAGCAACTGGAAAAATGGTTCAGAAAGCATTAAAAGCAAATAAAGAATTTAAGTTAAATGTAACAATTATAAATGCAACTTTTATTAAACCTTTAGATGAAAAATTACTTTTAAGCCTAATAAGAGAAAAAATTAATATTTTGACTATTGAAGATAATATACTAAGCAATGGTCTTGGTTCTCAAATTACTTTTTTTCTTTCTATGCACAATTATGGTGGAAAAATTATTTCTATGGGATACAATGATAAGTTCATTGAACAAGGATCTATGGATGAATTATATGAACAGGAGAATTTAACTGTTGAAAAAATAAAAGAGAATATTAATAAATTAAAAAGAAATACCAACTAGTATTTCTTTTTTATATATTATTGAAATTGGCAAAATTTGGTATAAAACTTTCTTTACATGTTTCTCCTTCTTGAATATAAGCTTTTGTAATTCCTAAGTCACATGCATAGTTTATTAATTCATCATATTCTTTTTCATCTACTGTTTTGTTTAATTCTTTATATTCTTTAATTTTTATAATAGGAGTATATTGATTCATTATACTTATGTAAATATTATCTTTATAAGTTTCATAAAGATATTTAATAATTTTTTTTGAATCATCTATATGTGTTGGAAGTAATAAATGTCTTACAATTATTCCTTTTTTCATTAAATTATTTTTAAAAATTGGTTTTCCAACTTGTCTATACATTTCTTTGATTGCAAGTTTTGTAATTTGATTATAATTGTTTACTTTAGAAAAATTAAGTGCTAATTTATCATCATAGTATTTGAAATCTGGTAAATAAATATCTATTAAACCATCTAGTTCTTTTAATGCATCTATAGATTCATATCCACTTGAATTATAAACTATAGGTATTGATAGTCCTTTTTCTTTTGCATTGATTAGTCCTTCTTTTATTAATGGTATGTACATAGTTGGTGTTACTAAATTAATATTGTTAGCTCCCATTTTTTGAAGTTCAATGCAGATATCAGAAAATCTTTCAATTGATATTTCTTTGCCATTATTGTTAATAGAAATATCGTGATTTTGGCAAAAAATACATTTTAAATTGCAGCATGAAAAAAAGATAGTTCCTGATCCTTCTTCTCCTGATATACATGGTTCTTCCCAATAATGTAATGAATATCTTGCTATCTTTATTTTATTACTAGCTTTACAAAATCCTATTTCATTATTATTTCTATTTACTTTACATTTTCTTGGACATAATTCGCATGAATTAAAATTCATTTTAATCACCAAGAAGTATTATAGCATATAAAAGTGTAATATGTTATAATGGAGGTGGGTGATTATAATGAATGATATAGAAATAGCTAAAACATGTACGAAAAAGCCGATTGGTGAAATAGCTAATGCTCTTGGACTTGATGAAGAGCAATATGAATTATATGGGAAGTATAAAGCTAAAATTAAGTTTAATGATGTTATGACTGGTCATAAAGGAAAACTTATATTAGTTACAGCGGTTAATCCTACTCCGTATGGAGAAGGAAAAACAACCGTTTCAATTGGGCTTGTCGATGCATTGCATCATGTTGGGAAAAATGCTATAGGTGTTTTGAGAGAACCTTCTTTGGGACCTGTTTTTGGTTTAAAAGGTGGAGCAACTGGTGGTGGATATAGTCAAGTAGTACCAATGGAAGATATAAATCTTCACTTTACTGGAGATTTACATGCTATTACAAGTTGTAATAATTTGATATCTGCTGCTATTGATAATCATATTTATCAAGGAAATTTTTTAAATATTAATCCTGACAAAATATATTTTAAAAGATGTTTAGATGTAAATGATAGGTCTTTAAGAAGAATATCTTATGAGATAAAAGATGGTATAGTAGAAAAAAACAGTTTTGATATTACTGCAGCTTCAGAAGTTATGAGTATATTTTGCTTATCTAAAGATTTGGAAGAATTGAAGATAAAATTAGGTAATATATTACTTGCTGAAGATATGGCTGGTAATCCAGTATATGCAAAAGACTTAAAACTAGAAGGTTCATTAGTAACTTTATTAAAAGATGCTTTTAATCCTAATTTAGTTCAAACCCTTGAAAATAATCCAGTTATTATTCATGGAGGACCTTTTGCTAATATTGCTCATGGATGTAATTCTATAGTAGCGACTAATCTTGGATTAAAATTAGGTGATTATGTAGTTACAGAAGCTGGTTTTGGTGCAGATTTAGGTGCAGAAAAATTTATGGATGTAAAGTGTCGTGTTGCAAATTTGAAGCCTGATTGTTTAGTATTAGCAGTTACTACAAGAGCACTTAAATATAATGGCGGTGCAAAAGAAGAGGATATAAATGAAGAAAATTTGATTTTCTTACAGCAAGGATTACCAAACTTGCAAGTTCACATTGAAAATTTGAAGAAATTTACTTCACATATTGTTGTTGCATTGAATAAGTTTAGAAATGATACAAAAGAAGAAATAGAAATGATTAAGAGTTTTTGTGAATCTATGGATGTAGGATTTTCTATTTGTGAAACATATTTAAAGGGTGGTGTTGGTGCAGTTGCACTTGCAGATAAAGTTTGTGAAATATGTGATTATGAAAATGATTTCAAACAATTATATGATGTAACTGATTCTTTAACTGATAAGATTGAAAAAATATGTAAAGAAATATATCATGCAGGTAAGATTACATACTCAAAAGAAGCAAAAGAAAAAATGGTAATGATAAATAAACTTGATGAAAATGATTTACCTGTATGTATTGCTAAAACTCAATATTCAATAAGTGATGATCCAAAGAAACTTGGATATCCAAAAGATTATGAAGTTACGGTGCGAGATATTGAATTGAGAACTGGTGCTGGTTTTATAACTGTACTTCTTGGATCAATTTTAACAATGCCTGGACTTCCAAAAAAGCCAAATTATGAAATAATTGATTTAGATGAAAATAACGAAATAGTAGGGTTATTCTAATAATAAATGTCCATAATATTAATGGTGATATTATGGATTTTTTTATGCTTGTTATTAAATCTGTTGGTTCATTATTTGCACTTTTTTTATTAACAAGTTCTCTTGGAAGAAAACAAATCAATCAGTTAAATATGTTTGATTATGTAATTGGTATATCTATTGGAAATGTTGTTGCTGAAATGACTGTTAATAAAGAGGTCCTTTTTTTTGATGGAATAATAGTTATGGCAGTGTATTCTTTGATTGCAATTTTTGTATCGTATATTATGACAAAAAGTATTGTTTTAAGAAGATTAATAAATGGTACTCCAATAACTATAATTGAGAATGGAAAAATAATTGAAAAAGGATTGGTAAAGGCAAAGTTAGATATAAATGAATTACTTGAAGAATCTAGGACTAATGGTTTTTTCGATATTTCAGAAATTGAATATGCTTTTATGGAATCAAATGGGAAAATTAGTTTTTTACCTAAATCTAAATATAAACCTTTAACTCCTTCTGATATTAAATTAAAAGTTCCATATCGAGGATTATGTACAAATGTAGTGATTGATGGAAAAATAATGAAAAATAATTTAAAAATAGTTAATAAAACTGAAAAGTGGCTTGAGACTAGATTAAAGAATATGCATTATGAAAGAGTAGATGAATTACTTTTGGTTACTATAGATACAGATGAAAAAATAACTGTATTTTGTAAAAATAATGATCATATAAGTGATGGTAGTTTTGAATAATATTGATTTTTTTATTATTTTGTGGTATAATAGCTACCAATAAATGGGGGATATTAATGAAAAATATATGTATTAATTATGAAATTTTTAATAGCAAGGTAAATAAAAATATTGTTTCAATTTCGGATTTACACGATTATCCAGGTAAAAGAAAAAATACACTCGTTGATGATATTCAGGTATTAAATCCAGACTTTGTTTTAATCGCTGGAGATATTATTGCATCACATAAATATGTTGTAGATGGTGAAAGTTATAAAAATTTAGAAAGCTTTTTAAGTGAATTATCAGAATTATGTCCTGTTATTCTAGGATTAGGGAATCATGATCTTTATAAAGCTGAACTAGGAATGATTTCTACTTATCGTGATTTAAGTAAAGTTAGACCGGGTAGAGTTTTTGCTTTAAGTAATGAAGCTGCTAGATATGATGATGTTAGAATAATTGAATTTCATCCAAGACATTCTGCGTTTGCTCCTTCTATTCAAGATAGTGGTAGAGCATTATTAGAATTTGCTGAAGATTATGAAAGATATGGTATGACTCCAGATGAAAATGATTCTGTATTTAATATTTTACTTTGTCATAATCAAAAAGTAATGGCTCAAGCATTTTCTCCAAATTTTTATAGAAAATTAGATATATCACAAGAGCAGTTACAATTAATTGAAAATCTATCTAAAAATCTTAAATGTTATGATATGTCAAACGGAGGGCATCTTCATAATGGATATGTATTTATTGATTCAGTATTATCAAATCCTGCTGTTCATTTAGATTATGGATATTGGGAAATGTCTAAGGAAAAAGATATTAATGGTAATATTAAATCTATTAGACCATGGGTATATAAAAAGACAGATATGTGTCGTGGTACTATTTATCTAGGCGATGATGGTAAAAAATTAATTCAAATGCCTAATGGTGGTTATTATTATCGTAATTGTGAAGAAGGAGATTATGTTCCTGTAGATGATGATAGTGCTCTTATCATTATTGAAAATGAAATAAAAAATCCTCCTATGATAATTGATGGAGGAGTAAATAAGTTCTTTAATTTTCCTATTGATAAATCAGAAATTACAAATATTAAAGTTTTAAAAAGATAAAAAAAGAATGTTCGCCCAGAACATTCTTTTTATTCAGCCTTTGTAACATACTCATTCAAAGGTCTTACTTTGAACATTGGTTCTCCGATTTTGTCTGTTGTTATATAACCAGGTTCGGCATTTATAACATCTGGTATTCTATTAACTATAGTAGCACATGTTAGCTCTACAGTTGAAGGCCTATTTACAACTATTGTTGTGTCTGGCTCTCCATAAACAGTCCATTCGTTTTTATCATAATCATCTTTTGAATATACTTTACCAATGCATTCAGATTCAATTGTAATTCCTTCTTCAGTTTGAGTGGTAACGACCGCACTCATTCCAGTGGCGTTTCCTTTTGGAATTGTCATACCTAATGTACTTGACTCTAAATCTTCACTGTGTGTTTGTGGAACACATTTCTGTGTCTGACTAGTAACTGTTAGGCCTAATTTTTCAGCTAGCCAACCATTAACACTCCACATATATGAAGGTGCGAATTCGCAGCGATTAATTTTTTCTTGTCTTTCTTCTTCAGACATTTCATCAGCTTTTGCTATTTTTTCTTCGAATTCGTCTAATGTTAGCCCAGCTCCATGGGCTTCTGCCAGTGCAATACCATATTCCTCAACAT
>JAEEGL011549214.1_pt1 | contig 12282 bp, 7 predicted proteins | sample 9134231 | NCBI WGS metagenome assembly JAEEGL01 (sample SAMN16246548, study PRJNA631951) | gut metagenome | biome: gut microbiome; feature: rumen; material: fiber-attached | host: Bos | place: Iran: Karaj | collected 2018-10 | reverse complement strand
GCCTTAGGCACAGATCTGATACTGCCGGTGATACTGTATGTGAACAGAGCTCCCGCCGGCAAATTTTATAACAATTGGAGCTTTGAAAACTGCGCGAGAGCCTATATTTTCACGGGATGCACCGTGACAGCAAAGGAATACGGAGAGCTCAATGCAGAGCAGAGTAAGCTTTTGACTGAGACCACGACCATTGCTTACAGGGAACTCTTTACCATAAATCAGATAAGCCCCGCCTGGGAAAAGGGCGGAGTGTGGAAGATGGATAAGGATAACTATCTCGGTACGGGAGAATCACATACCGAAAACCGTGCGACGGGCAATGATTCCAAGAAGACAAGAGAAGCTGCGGCAGAGTCGTCCAGATGGCAGATCTCAAAGGATGCCTTCGACGGAAACAAGAAGTATCATACAAGACCCGAGGCAAGAGCAAACGATACAAAGATCACCGGAGAGAAGCGCGGTAATGACGGCAAGTGGCAGATCTCAAAGGATGCCTTCGACGGAAACAAGAAGTATCACACAAGACCCGAGGCAAGATCGAACGATCCCAAGAGCGCGGGAGAGAGCAAGGGTAAAGACGGCAAGTGGGAGATCTCGAAGGATGCATTCGACGGAAACAAGAAATACCACACAAGGCCTGAATCCAGAAAGAATGATACAAAGATCACCGGAGAGAAGCGCGGTAATGACGGCAAGTGGCAGATCTCAAAGGATGCCTTCGACGGAAACAAGAAGTATCACACAAGGCCCGAGGCAAGATCGAACGATCCCAAGAGCGCCGGAGAGAGCAAGGGCGCAGGCGGCAAGTGGGAGATAGATAAGGATAAATACTCAGGTAACGATAAGTACCATACCGATGAGAGGGGCAGAAAGAATGACTCCAAGAGCACCGGGGAGAGTAAGGGAAAAGACAATCAGTGGATATATGACGGTTCGGTGAACGGATCGGGCAAGTCACATCCGCAAAACCGCAATACCAACGAGAAGCCCACACCGGTGATATGGCCGCCCACAAGGAGAGCAATGAGGGCACAGGAGCTGTCTAAGAAATGATAAAGCTGCAGGCACCGATAGAGCTGAAGACCCGTACCGACTTCGTGAAAGACAATGAAGGCTTCACGGAGAGGATAGCAGGCAACTATTCCCTGATGGGACTGGAGATAGGAGCCGAGGAGCTGCTGCACATAGTAAACTCTCCGCCGGAGATATATGTGGCAGAGGGAGATGCCACTACCATAGTAGGCAATACCCTGATATCGAACCGAAACGAAGAGAAGCTCGATATCATAAACAATATGCTGAACCGCATCATGCTCTCGGTGAACACCGAGCTGTCTTATCAGGATCGCGTGTATATCACCGATGTCCTGCATAAGATAGGCATAAAGGATGACAGGAAGTTCATGAGCGAGGTAAAGAAGATGATGAGGAACTCCGGTATGGAGGAGAAGTTCATCGATAATTACCTCGAGGTGCAGTATGAGAGTGACAATACGGAGCTCATAAGAGAGACACTGGAGCTGTCGAGACAGATAGTAAGGGAAGAGCTGCAGGATAGAAGTGCTGCTGGAGAGTCATATCTCTACCGGAGCATAATGCACAGACTCCAGACAGGCGCCATATACCAGATAGTAGCGAACTTTAACAAGAGCATAAATGACACAAGGATAGACCTCGCAGAGCAGATGGTCTCCGAGCAGGAGAACATAGCAAAGGATATGCTCGTACAAAGCTTCATAGAGACAATGGAGCGCGAAGGAGCGGAGATAATCTACCGCGAGGGAGAGCTGCAGAGTCCGGAGAGCGAAGAAGGCGGAGCAGGCGCAGAAGTCCGGACGGAAAGCGTATCCGAGATAAGAAGAGAGACTGCACGGCAGGTGCTGTCCGAAGTAGAAAGCAGCATAAGAGAGAGCAGAGAGCTTGAAAGAACGGACAGGTATGAGCGTGAAGGCGCCGAGATAATATACCGGGAGGAAGCTAAAGAGGCAGGAGCAGAAGGTGCTGCCACAGTATCAGAGAGAAGAATAAGAGAGAGCAGGGAATACCGGAGCTCAAACATATATGAGAGAGAACTGCAGAGTGAGCGGATCAGGGAATCGGAGGTAAACGAGACGATCAATGCCGCAGTGCTCTACGATATAGTAAAGAACCTCTATCACGCGGGATATGAGAGGATAAGCAGGAGCGATACCTGGATGGAGTACAGAGGAGCCCTCTACCGCTCATCCGACAACACAGTGAACCGCGTGAGCTATGAGATAACGATAGACAGCCCGATAAACAGATTCACCCGGAACGAAGCAGATGACATCCTGATAAACCTTGACTACACAGAGTTTGAGGAGCTGTCACAGATACAGGAGAACGAAGGAAATATAGAGCTCATAGAGAATCAGATAAAGGAGATGAACGAGATGAATCTCGCGAATGTCTCCCGCTATGAGCAGATGACGAAGATACTGAAGAAGCTTACTCCGGAGCACCGCACTACAGGCGGAAGAGAGAGGACCAGACGTGAGGCTCTCGCTGCGCTAGAAGACGAGAAGTCGATACTGCAAAGCTTTGAAGAAGACGATGCGGATCAGGAGATGCGCAGAAGAGAAGTCTTTACGGAGATAACGAGACTCTTCCCGGACAATGCCGCACAGGTATTTAACGTAGTGGAGCAGTACCTGAACAATCCGTCATCAGTACAGGGCATGACAGTATCTGCCGGAAATGTAGCACAGGCTGCGGAAGAGCTGATGAGGATGCAGCAGAGCAGCGCACTGAATGCACAGCAGGAGAACATATCGACTTCACCTCCCGCAGAAGAAGAGCTGTACTTCAAGAGGGAGGAGAGATTGTCTGAAGAAGATCTGTCCGAGATATTGGATACATACCGGAGCAGGGAGAACAGACAGCATCGTGATACGAGTGAGGTACAGGACATCACGGAGAACATCAACGTGAACACCACCACCGTCACACAGAATACATCACGTACACTTACTGCGACGGAAAGGCAGAACATAGAGGATATGGTAGCAAGGGGTGTCAGATCGCAGATGGGTGCCATATCGGATCAGGTACTCACCAAACTCGAAAAAAGACTTCGCAACGAGAAGAGCAGAAGGGGGATATAGGATAGATGGATTTTGCTAAGATGGGACAAAATCTGGGGCAGAGCCTCACAGGCAATATATCCAAGGCCATACTCTGCATACGTAAGGTGGAAAAGGTCACTCCGGTAAAAAAGGGTGACAAAAAAGAGGGCGCAGATGACCTCAGCCCGGCAGAAAAGAAAACAATAGAGGATCTCTCAGGCAAAAACGGACTGAATGCAAAGCTGATGCAGAGAGCTCAAAAGACACTTGATAACGGAAAGACTGCAAGCTATGACGATATCAAAACTGATGCAGGGAGTAAGAACTTCTTAGCTATCGAAGTTCAGTATAATCCGACCAGCCTGAGACTGGATACTACCGCAGGACGTCAGATGTCATACAGTGGAGGAGCCGGCTCGACACAGGTGCAGCAGTATACACCTCCCGCATCCACCACACTTTCATGCGAGCTTTTGTTTGATGACTGCAACACCATGGATGCCTTCATGCTGGCTGAAAATCCTCTGACGGGAGCGACCCCGTCTAATCTGATAAAGACAGGAACGAGTATCGCAACGAACATGAAGGACGGCTACAGCGTGCAGAGACAGATGGAAGGACTACTGTCGCTGCTTACTGTACCTGAGGCAAGACACGTGATCTTTTACTGGGGTGCGATGTGCTTTCGAGGTGAGATGACGGAGGTGTCGACGAAGTACACCATGTTCAATAAAAAAGGCTACCCGATAAGAGGAACAGTCGGGATACAGATAAGACAGGGTGACGGCAGCGCGGAGGCCGTGGATCCGGATGCAGCGTACAAGTATGATGAGACATATTGGCTCAATTCCTTCGACAAGACGTTTACGGCAGAAGGAGCCGGTGCTTCTACGTTCAGCAAGGCAACAAACAACAGTTTCTTAAATCTGAAGTTATAAGGAAAGTGATATGGGAATAACAGACGCAATAGCCCAGAATACCGGGAATATTGAAAAAGCCATAATAGAAGTCATCGACCTTACCGACCGTAAGACAACGAAGACCGAGTCACTTAAAGTGGTGGGAGGCAGTAAAGGAGCAGCAGCGAATGCCGGAGCCGGTGATGCTCTGGCGAACTCTGACATGGTAAAGGGACAGATACAATACTCAATGGGAAAAAACGCCGTGACGGACGCCTATGTAAATGTATTGTATAAGAAGATCGCAAGCAGGAGCAGGAGATACTTTACCGTACAGTTCAATCCTTCATCGCTGCAGCTGTCAGGACATGCCGGCGGCCTGGTACAGAGACTGAGCTACGATAAAGAGGATAAGGATAAGGATAATGTGCAGGACGCCTCGGCAAGCTATACCAGAGGAACGACCACCATCATAATGTCGGTCAGTCTGCTCTTTGATTCTTGCGACAATCAGGGAGCCTTCCTCGACGATAAGCTTATAATGAATCCGACGAGTGTAGGTACCGGCATAGCAAAGAGTGTCATGCAGGCAACCGGAAACAAAAAACTCTCTGTACAGACAGAGGTGGAAGGCTTCATAGCGGCACTGAGAAACAGACGTACCAGACTCGTAACCTTCAACTGGGGCAATCTGTGCTACACAGGGGTACTGAGGAGCGTGGGTGCAAATTATACCATGTTCAATCCAAACGGCGAACCCATAAGAGCGACAGTGGATATGTCCATAGTATGCGCGGATGATGACCAGTGGCCGAATTCCCTTGGAGTATGGCAGCAGAGATATCTTAAAGCTTTTGAGAAAGGAAGCGAGAGCTTCGTTAAGAAGAGCCAGAAGGCAGGTTCTCTGGCAAACATTAATTTCTGATCATGGCAGATTTTGTATTCGGAGATCTGAAAAGTACATATGAAAGCTTCAGAGAGCCTAAGGTCAGTGTCGTAATAGACGGCAATGAGCTGACGGAGGACTCGGGACTTGGCGTAAGATCGGCAGAGGTGGAGCTGACAGGAGGATACGAAGCCTCCATGGCCACTCTGACTCTGGGAGGATGCTTCGACCCTGATACCAGAAGCTTTGATATAAAAAAGACAAAACAGTTTCTATACATGGGATCGTCAGTCATCATATATCTGGGCTACGGTGTCTCTGTAAGGGAAGTATTCAGAGGCTTCATAGCCAGAGTGCATTTCATCATACCGGAATTCATAGGAGATGAAAATCCGTGCATAGAGCTTACCTGCATGGATGTAAAGGGACTGCTCATGGCCAACAGGCATTCCAAGAGACTCAAATCCCAGTACTACAGCGACGCAGTACGCGAGGTGCTGGAGGCGAATGCTTTCATCAGTCAAAAGGATGGCATGGGTAAGAACTTCACAGAGCTCAACATAAGCAATACACCCGACAAGCCCGGTGGAGAAGGCGGCTCGGGAGGCGGCGGAGGAGGGCAGACCACGACCGACAAAAGAGTGGAGATGGTCGAAGAAAGTGACTATGAATTCATAGTCAAGGCTGCCAAGAGATACAATTTTGAATTCTTTGCCGTAGGCGATACTCTCTACTTCATAGAGGCCAAGAAGAATACGACACCTCTTATAGAGCTGGCGCCGAACATGGGTATGATAGACCTTGACGTCGGATACGATATGACGGGTCTCGTAAAGTCCGTAGTAGTCAGAAACATAGACATGGAACAGGGCAAGTACATAGGAGACAAGAAGCAGAGTAAGTCAAAGATATCCATGGGCAACAAGGCAAAGTCTCTGGTAGAAAAGCAGTCTCTCGTGTATATAGATCCGACGACCGACAGCAAGGAAGAAGCAGGCTACAGAGCTGCTTATCTGATGGACAGCATAGATTACAGGCTGGGGACAGTAGAGGGCGTCTTCCTCGGACTGCCTGAGCTGATACCGGGAAGATTCATCAAATTAACAGACTTCGGACAGCCGCTGAACAATAGTTTCTATCTGACAACTGTAAGGCACACAATGACGCAGTCAAGCTTTGTTACAAGATTTGAGGGCGTGGCAAACAATATAGGAAGCTCATAACAGGAGAGATAAATGGCTTTTTTTGACATACTGGAGGATGTATCAAAGAAACAGGTGGAGAAGACCGACACGGGCGACTCCAGGATAATGGGACTGATGCTCGGCAAGGTAGTGAAAAACTACGACGAGAACATGCCGGGCAGGGTATCCGTGATACTGCTCTCAAGAGAAGAAGGCGAGGGTGAGGGAGACGAGGCTGACAATACCAGAAAGCTCTGGGCGCGTGTGGTCATGCCGTCATCCGGAAGCTCATGGGGACACTACTTCATACCCGAAGTGGGAGACCTGGTGCTGGTGGCCTTCGAGCAGGGTAATATAGAAAGAGCCTATGTCATAGGGTGCATACCTAAGACAAATGACAAGATACTGACCAAGTCAAAGCACGAGAAAAATCTGTATAAAAAGATCGTCACCAAGAACGGAAACGCGATCATCTTCGAGGACGTGACAGAGGATGAAGGCGGCGAAGGCGGAGGAGCCGGCGGCGGTGGCGGCGGGGGGAACCCCGGCGAAAAAGACAAGATGACGCTGACTACGGCTCTGGATATGCATCATGTGATCCTCGACAACGAGAAGAAGATGATGGAGATATCCGACAAGGATAAGAAGAATTTCCTGAGGCTTTCGACGGATGAGGAAAAAGGGCATGTAGAGATCACTGCAGCGAAGAAGATAACCGTGAAGGTGGGGGATAATATAACGCTCACGATGAACGGGGAATCGGGCGCAGTAACGCTGAAGGCGAAGAAGTTTACGGTAGAGGCGGATGATGCGATATCGCTCGAGAGCCAGAGCAGGTCGGAAGTAAAAGGTGCCAATGTGAAGGTGGATGCAAGCGGATCGCTGAAGCTATCGAGCGGAGGGCCTGCCGAACTTTCAGGCACGCCTGTGAAACTTGGATGATAGAAGTATAATAAGGAGTTGGAATGGCTGATAAGAGATTTTTGGGAACAGGGATGAAGTTTCCGCCGCAGATCGATCCTGCGACGGGGAGGTTCGTTACGGTGTCCGGCAACAAGGCCGTGAAGGAGTCGCTGTATCTCATACTCATGACCCAGACTACAGAGAGGCTCGTGCGGCCGGAGTTTGGCAGCAACATCATGAGCTATACGTTCATGGATACAGGCACGACAATGCTGTCCATATTTAAGAGAGATATCACGGAGACTATCATGAATCAGGAGCCGAGGATATCTGAGGTGGACGTGCAGGTGGAGTACAGAGAAAATCAGGGTGCTATCATAGTCGATGTGGGATATACGATAAGCGCCACCAACACCAGAGACAATCTCGTCTTCCCCTTCTATCTGGACAGAGGACAGGCAGTGGATGAGGATGAAGTGATCGAAGAGGATGCCATGGATTACTATGACGACGAGGCATACTCCATGATGGAAGACGATGAAGAAGAGCAGTATGCGGAGGCCTATACTTGAAGATCGATAACCGCACAACAGCAGATATAGAGCAGAGGATAGAAGAGCTCGCAAGAAGCTATGTACCGGAGTGGCACTTTGACAGAGACAATCCGGACATGGGTTCCACGATAGCAAAGCTTTTTGCCCTGCAGATGAAAGAGAACATAGATCTCGAGAACCGTATGATCGAGAGGTATCATGCTGAGTTCATCAATATGCTGGATCTGTCACTCAAACCTGCAAAGCCCGCGGGAAGCATGGTCAAGATAGACCTCGTGGAAGATACGATAAGCGGTACCTATATGAGGAAGGGTACAAGGCTTGTGACGGGAGAATCACCTGCAGGTACGGAGCAGATAGTATTCGAGACCGACAGAGAGATATATGTCACGAATTCGAGACTGACGGATGTCTTCATGACAGACAGGGAGGATGCATCATTCGTTCCCCTTCTGGGCGACTTCACTCCCGTACAGCTGATAGACGGCGTGGCCGAGATCGATGAGGAAGAGAGCGAAGAGAGTGAGGAGACACCGGCAGAAGAGCCTGTGGAAGAGGGATTACCCCTTGTAGGAGGGGGCAGTACCATAAGACCCTTCGTACTGTTTTCGGAGGACGGCAATATAGCAAGATCGGCTCTGGTAATGTACCATGAGTCACTCTTTGATATAGAAGACGAGCCCATATATGTAAGGCTCAGCGGCAATCCGGAGATGATGGATGCCATCGCGAACGGAGATTATCTTTTCACATATTACACGAAGCAGGGGTATCTCCCCTTTGACAGCCTGCGCATAATGCAGGACGGGGAAACCATAGAGCTCATCAAGCATGAGAAGAACAGACATATCATCATAGGCGGCAGAAGCTATGGCATCATAGTGATGGAGTCGAAGGATACGATAAGGCAGGACAAGGAGCTGTCCGGCATAGGCCTGTCATCCTCCGGCAGACCGAGAAGTGCGGAGTTTGCAAGCGACGGTGCATCGGATCTTGATGTGAACAGTTTCGCGCCTTTCACCGATACGCTCTCAGTATACAATGAATGCTACATAGGACATGATCTTTACTTCGCAAAGGGCGGAGCAAGGCTGACTCTCACCTTCCATGCCGAGTACAGGGACAGGGGACTGTATCTGACAAAGCAGGAAGAAGAAGCAGAGCTTAAGATACTCAAGAAAAAGCCCAAGATAGAGCCGGCTGATGTACCGGCGGATGCATATGCCGATGAGATAAGCATGGAGTACTTCAACGGTCAGGGCTGGAAAAAGCTGAACTTTGAAGGAGACTATACAGGGATCTTTGCAAAGGGTCAGGTAATGGATATCGAGCTTTCCTTCATCTGTCCCGACGACTGGGACGTCACTCAGGCCGGAGCCTATACGGGAAGAGCCATAAGGATGAGACTGATGCGCTCAGACAACTGCTTCCTGCGCCCGGGCATACATCACTATCCCGTGATAGAGGACCTGAAGATATCTTTCACCTATGAGGGACATTTTGTAAATCCTTCAAGGCTTTTCAGGATAGCGGGTACACGCAAGAACGAGATCACGGACAGACTGAAGACATCACGTCCGTTCACCGCGATGTCGGGAGGAGCATACGCAGAGGATGCACTCTATCTCGGCTTCAACGAGAGGATAGACAACGGACCCGTGAGCATATACTTCGAGCTGGATGACGTGCAGAACATGACTGCATTGAAATGCTGCTATGAATACAGCAGCGGCGGCGGCTTCAAGCTCATGAAGGCAGTGGACAATACAGGAGACTTCTCCAGATCGGGTACGGTGACCTTCATGCCGCCGGCGGATATGCACACCATGAATCTGGAAGGAAAGAGCCGGTACTGGATCAGGGTAAGAAGAGAGCAGGTGGTGGATACTGAGGAGTCAGCCGTCTTCCTGCCGCATATCAGAAAGATACTGCTCAACGTCGTGAACGTGTCCAACATAGTGACGGGAACAGAAGAGAACTACTATATCAGCGAGGCACTGCCGGATCAGCGTATAGCTCTGTCCGGAGGAAGCATACTGGATGCAGAGGTGTGGGTGAACGAGAGGGATACCATCACCGAAGAGGAGACGGAAAGATATCTGACAGAAGCACCCGAGGATATACGAGTGGAAAAAGATACACTCGGAAATACAACCGCGGTGTATGTCAGATGGCAGGAGACCGACAGCTTCCTGAACGTGAAAAACAGACGCAGCTACATGATAGACAGGTTTTCCAATGAGCTGGTCTTCTCCGACGGGATAGCAGCCGACATACCGAGGATCACGGATGACGTATCGGTAAAGGTCAGAGTCAGATCAAGTAACGGTGAAGCAGGAAACGTGGATGCATATGCGATAAACCAGACCGCTTCGACGAGACTTTATATCGGTGATGTCTACAACCCCGTGAGAGCATACGGCGGAAGCAATATGGAGACCACAGCCGAGGCACTGAGAAGAGGAGCAAACCTGCTGTACGGCAGAGGCAGGCTCGTGTCAGCGGCAGATTATATATTTACGATACTTGCTTATTCAAAGAGCATAGAAAAGGCAGCATGCATACCGGGAGAAAGGGTAGACGCCCAGGCGGATCCTGCGGATATCTCGTTCGTACTGCTGATGCGCGACTTCAGGGAGGGTTCGTTCTCATTCCACAGGATATCACCTCCTCTGAAAAAGTATCTGGCTGAAAGCTCGGCGATGACGGTGTCGCCCGAACACATATACATAGTGGAGCCTATATTCGTAACGGTATCCGTAGACGTGTGGGCAGAGGTGAGTGATATGGATGACAGCTTTGAGACTCAGAGCCTCATCATACACACACTGGAAGAGTATCTGAATCCGGTATCCACGGATGATGAGCAGGGATGGGATATAGGTGTGGTGCCCAAGAAGGCACAGATACAGATGAGACTCGGTGCATTAAGGAGCCATGCTGTGATCAGAAATATCTCCGTGATAGCCCGCTATGTGGACAGGGACGGAGAGCATGAGATGGATATCGCGGATCTTGAAGCGAGTCCTTTCATGGTGGTCTGCTCAGGCGAGCACAAGGTACATATCAGTCTGGGATAGGGGAGTAAGTATTGCTTAGGATAGAAGAGACAAAAGGCAGAGCATACAGTGACAGGATGGCGGACGCACTTGCTGCGATACCGCTGATATCCGACGAGTGGACGGATCACAATCCTTCGGATCCCGGTATCACGATACTGGAAAACCTGGTATTGTTTGAAGCTCTGCAGGGAACCAATATCACAGAGATCAATGACGTGACAAAGAGGGCTCTCCTGAAGATGGCGGGATTCACTCCGGCCAAGGGGAAGTGCGCGAGGATGCTGCTGTCTCCCGGAGACGGAGGGAGATTTCATCTGCAGGCCAATCAGCGCTTCGCTCTCGGTGATCTCATCTTTGAGACAAGGAAAGCGATGGATGTGGGAGGATGCCACCTGAGGCATATCTTCTCATTCTACGACGGCAGCTATCATGACATGAGCGTACTGCTTGACCGCTCATACGGCGTGCCGGTGAGTGCTTTCGGAGAGTCACCGAAGGTGGGAGATGCGATATACTTCCTGTGCGACGGACTGCCGGATGAAGGAGAAGAGACGTCATTCTACATACAGATAGAGCAGAGAGTGGGAAGAAATGCCGTGCAGGATCGGGCAGACAATATCTTCGCGGGGTTCAGATGGGAGTGCTATACAACTGACGGATTCAAGGAGATAAAGGCCCGTGATTATACCGGAGCATTGCTGAGCTCGGGTGAGATCAAGCTCAGATTCCCGGAGGGAGACCGTGCCATATACAAGGGACTGCCCGAGGAGGGATACTGCATCAGAGCGGTGCTTACCAAGGCAGACTATGACGTGAAGCCGAGACTGATATCAGCGGATGCGTTCCTTTTTGAAGTGTGGCAGAAGGATACGAGAGCGCTTTCCGTCATATCACAGCGCTCGGACAGGATCCAGGTGAAGAGTACTCTGGCGGATCAGGGCTATATACTCTGCTTTGCAAGAGAGACAAAGGGAGAGTCATACAGGAGGTATGAGCTGTCGGCCACAAAGGACAGGAACGGAAGATACTGTCTGTATGAGAGAGGAGAAAACGGCAGCTTCACACTCACTTTTGATAAAAGGATATTCGGATATGAGCCGGCAAGAGTGAAGGATTCGGTACGTCTCGTACTGTATTCCGAAGAGGTCATGAGACAGTATCATGTGGGCAGTGTCCTGGGCTACGACGGACAGGAGCTGGATCTGCCCTTCGAGCATATAGTGCCGGAGAGCTTCTGCCTTGTGGCAAAGAGGGTGACGGATGACGGAGAAGAGATCTTTGATTTCGTACGTCCCGGTAAGAACTCCGAGGGTGCCCTGGCTTACAGACTGCTGGAGAGCAGGGGAAGCATAGTCATAGAGGAAGCCGGAGACTTCATAGGAGCAGAGCTGTATATCGGCTCGCTTGCCGTGACCGAGGGACCCAAGGGCAACGTAAGAGCGGGAAACAGCTTCGAGGCACTGGGACTCGGAAGGTTCTTCTTCAACCCGGGACCGGGTACGGGCGGGGCCTACAGGGAGAAGACTGAGGACGTGAGGACACGGTTCAGGGAGGATGTGTACACGCCTTATACCTGCGTGACTGCGCGCGACTATGAGGAAGTCACCGCAAGGACCCCCGGACTTTGTATCAAAAAAGTACACGCGGTACTGGATGAGATGCGAAACATTGTGCATATTTCCGTGATGCCCGGTACCGACGAGGAATT
>JAEEGL010858285.1_pt1 | contig 12282 bp, 10 predicted proteins | sample 9134231 | NCBI WGS metagenome assembly JAEEGL01 (sample SAMN16246548, study PRJNA631951) | gut metagenome | biome: gut microbiome; feature: rumen; material: fiber-attached | host: Bos | place: Iran: Karaj | collected 2018-10 | reverse complement strand
ATTATCATTTCACCGGATTCAATATCTCCCGTGACGTTGAAAACGCCGCGTTCGTTGACGTTGCGAAAGCTACTTCCGGAGGAATCTGCCCGTGCTGCGGAAAGCATTCTATAAAGCTTTATAAAGGCGTTGAGGTCGGAAATATATTCCAGCTCGGAACAAAATATACGAAATCGATGGAGATGACCTATCTCGACAGCAACGGCGAAAGACAATATCCGATTATGGGATGCTACGGAATAGGCGTCGGAAGACTCTGCGCTTCAATTTGTCAGGAAAGCCACGATCAGTACGGACCTATCTGGCCGATGTCAATAGCTCCGTGGCAGGTAGAGGTTTGCAATCTTCGTTCAGACGACGAAGAAGTCAGCTCCGTTGCCGACAATCTGTATTCAGAACTTGAAAAAGCGGGAGTAGAAGTCCTTTACGACAACAGGAACATCAGACCGGGCTCTATGTTTGCCGACGCCGATCTTTTCGGAATTCCAGTAAGAGCGGTCGTTTCGCCGAAGAACTGCGAAAAGGGAATTATTGAAGTTTCCGCAAGAGACAAATCATGGAAAAAAGAGATCCCGGTCGGTTCTGCCGCAGAAGAGATAAAGAATATCGTAAACGAAATGCTTGCTGAATTTGATATTTAAGGAGTTTTTATGTCGGACGATATAAAATTATTTGACGGCAATCTTGAAATTCAAAAGTTACTTGACAGACGCGGAGAGGTTGAAATATCCTCTCCGGGTCTTTATTTGATAAGAAAACCGCTTGTGATATACTCCGGAACGCGTTTGTATATAAGACAGGGAATCGTCTTGAAGGCAGCAGATAATTCCCGCTGTTCTCTGATAGAAAACGGGTCGTTTTACAGCGGGGAAAGAGATGAAGATATTGAGATAGTCGGAGGAATCTGGGACGGAAACTGCGACGGTCAGGGCCTCGATCCTTTAAATTTTACTCTTTCGAGAAACGAAAAAAGTTATGATCCTCACCGCTTTACCGGAAAACTTCTGCGCTTCGCTCACGTAAAACGTTTCACGTTCCGCGACGCGACGGTTAAAGATCCCGTCAGTTACGGCGTTCAGATTGCCGATGCAGAAGATTTTACCGTAAGCGATATTCATTTTGATTATAACTGCCGTTTCGGAACGACAGACGGAATACATATCAACGGACCGTCTTTCAACGGAAAAATCATTCGCCTCCATGGAATAACCAACGACGATATGGCGGCGCTTACTACGGTCGATGAGGATCACGCTGAAATCACACGCGGTCCTATCAGAAACGTGATAATCGACGGAGTACACGCTGAAAACGGATATACAGGAGTCAGACTGCTTTCCTGCGGCGAACCTCTTACGGATATTGAAGTCAGAAATATCACCGGAACTTACAGACACAACGCTTTGAGCATAACGCATCATTTCGTTCATCCGGGTGAAGAAATTTGGATGGACAATATTACGGTAGACGGCGTCTTTTCATCAAAATCCTCGAAGAAACTGTCTTCCGGGTGCTTTACTTACTGGGATGATTCGGGGGATATACTTAACAACGATCCGGTCGTATGGGTCGAATCGGGTGTTAATATCGGAAAACTGACGCTGAAAAATATTGTGAGAGATGAAAAGACAGTTTCTTCAGCTCCGACTGTCAGAATAGACGACGGAGTTCGAATAGATAATCTTGAGCTTTCCGACGTCAGCCATTCCTTTTTGTTCGGGCAGAGCTTTGACGCAGTATTATACGGCGGTAATTAATTAAACGGAAATACTGCCGGAATTCATTTTGAATTCCGGCAGTTTTTATTTTGCGGTCTTGTTTTATTGTTTAAAACTTGAGCATTGGAATGAACAGTCCGCCCTGAACGGTCCTTGCCTGCATTCCTCTCTGTATCGGATTTGTAGTAAAATGCCAGTCGGTAAACGGCGTTCTGTCTCCGGTTGTGACAAGGTAGTCCCACATACAGTCGACGATCTTGTTGAAATATTCTTTGTCATCCTTTAAAACAGTACTCCACATTTCCCAGTCTGTTTTGGTATAATCAGCTCTGTTGTCGAGCGGTATGCCGTATTTGTTGAATTTTGTCTTGTAATATGCGATTTCTTTGTTGTAAAAATCTTTTGAAAACAAACCAAGATCAAGCAGTCTGTCCCATACGGCGTTATATTTTATGCTCCAGCTGTCTTCTTTATCAAACGCAAGTTTGTAGTGATCTCCTTCGGGAGCAATTGCTTTTTCCTCAAGAAGCGCCGCGTATTCTTTCGCTGTTTTGCGGTATTTATCGCCTTCTTCTGTCATTTCGCAATCACAAAGCATTTTCCCGAATGCTGCAATCGCGCAAATGCCTTTTATTGAAAGATTAATGTTGTGAGCCATATGACCGGCAAAATCATCTGTACAAAGCTGATTGTTCGGGTCGTAACCGACCTCTGTCAGATAGTCTGCCCATTGTCTGAGAATATTTATATGCTTTTTGAAGTATGAAAAATCTTTCTTTGCATAGCAGATTCCTGCAACGCAAAGTATCATATTTCCGCATTCTTCGACCGGCATTTGTTTGGTCTCCGGATCTTTTGTATTCTTTCTTGAACGCAGATAAAAACCGTATGACTGCCCATTGACGTGAGGATACGTTCCTGCGTCGTGCGGAGCAAATTTGTACGGCCACAATCCCTTATCGATCATTTTGAAAATTGGGTTGAGCATTCCTTCAACGAGAGTCGGATTGTACTTCAGGAACAAAGGTATAGAAGGATAAGTAACGTCGACGGTTGCAGCACATCCGTTGGAGAAGTTTTCTTTGGAAACAAATTGAAGTTCGCCGTCGTACCAGGTGAGCTTGTGACCGGCGACTGCCTGCCTGAATGCAAGAGACACGATATCAGCGTATTTTTCAGAAAGAGCAGATGCTTCTGAAAGAACTTTTTCTTCAAAATCTTTTACTTTTTCCATTATTTCGGAGTATTCATAGCGCGCTTTATAGAGCAGTTCGTTTATTCCGTCTCCGTCTTTTTTCCAGTATCCGTCAATATTTTCTCCGAAGTACTGGAGAGATTTCACGTCGTCGTAAACGAAAGCAATATGATCTTCGTCGGAAACGTTCAGATCAAAAGTCTTTTCAAGATAAATCGTAGGATAGAAATCTCCGAGTCTGTGCCTGAAGCTTGCAAAATAAGTATCGGTTCCGTAATTTTCCGGATAAATTGCCGGGCAGATAAAACTGTTTCTTCCGCGTTTGTCTTCGTTGTTTTCAAATGCGATGCGTCTTTGAAGATAACGCAGACCTATAACGTCCTGAGCAAACGTCGGAGCAACAACGTGAAGCGTGCCCCATTCCATCGACCAGTCGTCTCCTTCGTGTTTGAGCATATTGTCCGTACCCGATGAAACGAATATAGAATGAAGGGTAGTCCCGAAAAATACGTCTTCCTTGCTCGGATTGTTTACGCAGAATTCTCCGGAAATGCCGAAATAAATGCGTATTTTATGAGGTTGTCCGTCTGCGGACGTTATTTTATAGCTCATATAAGTAACCGGCCGCGACATGATCATAAGATCATCCGGAAGAAGAGGAGAAGTGAAACGCAGTTCGAAATTGATTTTATCGTTTCCGAAAGTATAAACAGTCGAGAGCGGTCTTATCTCGCATGAGATTTGCGGAAGCGCGGGATGAGCGGAAACGTAAAAATCCGAAAGCGGAGCAAACTTGCCCATAAAATCATAAAGAATTCCGTCAATGCATATCGTGCCGAAAATATATTTGCGGCGGCCGGTCCAGTGGCGTGTGGTGTCGTCTGTCAGGTTATCTCCGAAACTCCAGAGGGACATCATAGGATCGTTAGTAATAAGCGGAACAGCGGGTGCGCGAAAATTCTTTGCCATAATTTCCTCCAACGTTTAAAAATCATCTTCTTAAATATTGATACGCTATTCAATTATAACATTTTTCTTATGGAATTCAATAAAAACCGAAAAAATTAATACCTTTTGCTACTGCAGTATTATTTCTTTTTTGATATCATCATGTTGTCGGAGCAATAAAAATCAGAAAGGAAGTAATTATATGAACGAAAAAGCAACGGTTTTAAAAGCGGTCTTTTCAGCAGGAGCCGCCGTATTTGTAACCTATTTCAGAATGATCGAGTGGCCTCTCATAATTCTCGGCATCCTCGCCGTTACCGATTACGTAACGGGAATGATATCAGCCTATATAAGGAACAGAATATCGAGTTCTGCGGGATTTAAGGGAATACTTAAAAAAATATCATATGCAGCAGTGATTGCCGTCGGGATATCGTGCGACGCTTTGATTTCCGGGAACGTCGGTTCCTCCGGAAATATGCTTGTGACGACAGCGGTGGTCGTTTTTTGGCTTTCAATAAACGAAATGATCTCGATTCTTGAAAATCTGACTGAAATTGGAGTGCCGGTTCCCGGATTTTTAAAGAACGTGGTTAATAAATTGCGTATAAAATCGGAGGACGAAAATGAGCGTAAATAAATATTCTTTGAAAGCGGACGGAAGGAAGCATCTGTCGGCTGATTTTACGGTTTCCGAGTTTGCCTGCAGAGACGGAAGCGACGATATACTTATCGATTCGGATCTTGTCGAAACACTGCAAAAAATACGCAGTCATTTCGGAAAGCCTTTGCACGTAACGAGCGGTTACCGGACGCCCGGCCATGACAAGGCAGTCGGCGGAAGCGGAAAAGGTTATCATACGAAGGGAATGGCGGCTGATATCTGGGTGAGCGATACCGATATCTGCAAAGTCGCTTATTATGCAGATGAAATCTCCGACGGGCTCGGAGGCCTGGAGCTCGCTCCGTTTGACGGCGGCGATTATCTTCATATCGATACCAGAAAGGGAAGGTGGCGCGCTCTGCTTGTCCGTACCGGAAACGGATATGAAAACTTCGGCAGACTGTTTCCGAACGTAAAAATCGGCTCAGACGGTCAGGGAGTTTGCCTTCTGCAGAAAATGCTTGATAAATTTGGGTTTGAATGCGCGTTCGACGGTAAATTCGGGAATGAAACCGAGGGTGCGCTCAAAAAATACCAAAAAGCAAACGGTCTTGAAGCAGACGGTATATGCGGACCACTGACCTGGAAAAATATTATAGAAAAATTGTGATTTTTCTCTCAGGGTTATTGACAAACCGCATTTTTATAATATAATAAAAGAACAAGTGTTCGACAAAACGTGCTGCATTATAAAAATACATTCGGGAGGAAATATGGAAAACAGAAGATATATATGTATCGACCTGAAGTCTTTTTTTGCCTCTGTGGAGTGTATTGAGCGCGGGCTTGATCCGATGACCACGCTTCTTGCGGTTGCAGATTCCGAAAGGGGAAGCGGTACCATATGCCTTGCGGTTTCGCCGGCTATGAAAAAACTCGGCGTAAAGAACCGCTGCCGCGTTTTTGAAATTCCGGACAGTATAAAATATATAAAAGCTCCGCCGAGAATGCAGAAATATATTGATTACGCGTCAAATATATACGGTATATATTTAAGATATCTCGCACCGGAAGATATATTTGTTTATTCGATCGACGAATGTTTTATGGACGTTACACCTTATTTGAAAAAATACCGTTTTACAGCTGCGGAAATGGGAAGATTCCTGATGGAAAAAATCGCGTCGGAAATCGGCATAAGAGCTACCTGCGGAGTAGGTACTAATCTTTACCTTGCAAAAATTGCCCTCGACATAACCGCAAAGCATTCGCCGGACTTTATAGGAGAACTTGATGAGAATTCATTTATAAAAACGCTCTGGACGCACACGCCTCTGACGGATTTCTGGAGGATAGGAAGCGCAACCGCTTTAAAACTGGAAAAAATGGGCATTCGCTGTATGAAAGACATAGCTTTTGCGGACGAGGATATGCTTTACGGAAAATTCGGTATAGACGCCGAGCTTATGATAGATCACGCGTGGGGAAGAGAAACGACGACTATGCAGGATATAAAAAATTACAGGCCGTCGTCAAACAGTCTTTCAAGCGGTCAGGTCCTGCTTCGCGATTACGGCTTCGGAGAAGCAAAGGTGATTGTAAGAGAAATGGTCTATTCTCTCTGCCTCGATATGGCGAAAAACAACGTTGTTTCCGCAAATTACGGCCTTTTCATCGGATATTCGAAAAATTGTCCGGAACGTGATGCAGGCGGAAGCGTTTCACTGCAGTTTCCGACTAACGCAGACAGTGTCGTTATACCGGAAATACTTAAACTTTATGAAAAAATCTGCGCCAGAAATCTCCCTATAAGAAGGATAAATATTTCGGCGGGCGGTGTCGTGCGTGAGTCAGAATGCCCGAGACAGATGAGCATATTCGGCATGTCAGACGCTGAGGTCGCCGCGGAAAAGAATAAAAAAATTCAGAACGCCGTCAACGAAGTTCGCGTCAAATACGGCAAAAATTCCGTACTCCCGGGGACAAGTTTCGATGCTGCGGCGACAGGGAGAGAAAGAAACAGACAGATAGGAGGGCATAAAAGCGGTGAATAAACCGAGAGTTAAAATGTCAAGGCAGAACAGAGCAAAACAGTTTGCCCCTTTTTCAGCCCTTAGCGGTCTTGACGCTGCAATAGCTAAAAAAGAAGCGGAGTATTACAGAAAACAGCGAATAACGCTGTCGGAAGACGCTGAAGCGGATCTCGACAGAAAGCTAAGGTCTCTTGTAAGGGGAGAGAAGGTCTGTCTGCGGTATTATTTCGACGGAGAATATCACGATATCTCAGGCGAATACGTCAGAACTGACACTGTATACGGAGCGATAACAGTCGACCGCACACCTGTACGGATCTGTGATATCGTTGCAGTAAAAGTGTTATAATTTTTGTTTTTTATTGACTAACGGGACAGGTTCGTATATAATTGTTTCAGACAAATATCAATTCGGAGGAAATATGAAAATATACGACGTAACACAGGAACTGTTTACTTCAAACGTTTATCCCGGAGACAAAAAGCCTCAGTACAGAAGGATTTCCGACGTTGAAAAAGGCGCTGTATGCAGTATCACGGAGATAGAAATTAACGCTCACAACGGCACGCATATAGACGCTCCGCGTCATTTTGTACGCGGAGGAGATACCATAGAAATGCTTTCTCCGGAAATATTTATAGGCGACTGCGTTGTTATAAAAGCCGAGGGGCCGATAGGACGCGAAGAAATTCTTAAAGCAAAAGGTGCGAAAAGAGTGCTGTTTGAGGGAGATTGCTATCTGACCGTTGAGGGAGCCGACGCGCTTGCGGAAACAGGAGCGCTGCTTTTCGGACTTGAGGCGCAGAGTATTGCAGGCTCTCATCCGGCCGCTCCCGTTCACGTTGCATTGCTTTCGAAAAACGTCTGCGCACTTGAAGGTCTTTCTCTTGCCGGTGTCCCGGAAGGAGAATATTTCCTTTCCGCTCTTCCTCTTAAACTGGGCGGAAGCGAAGGCGCTCCCTGCAGAGCTGTTCTGATCGAAAAGTGCTGCTGAGTACGGAGGAATACCATGAGAATAACGGTAGTTGGCTCAAGCCACGGCGTTCCGGAGCCGAGAAGAAAATGCGCTTGTATTATGATAGAGATAGCCGGCAGAACTTATTTTGTCGATATGGGAGCAAGCGCGATAGAAGCAATGATCGACAGACAGATGAAAATCGAGTCTGTTAAAGCGATTTTCTTTACTCACAAGCACGGAGATCATATCGACGGACTCATTCCGATGGTCGACCTTATGAGCTGGTACTTTAAAAAAGCGGCGCCTGAGATCTATCTTCCTGATATCAGATTTGAAAACGCGCTTAAGGTATGGCTTGCCGCAACGGGATGCGAAGTAAGGGAAGGGATACGCTTCTTCGAGGAAAAGGAAGGAACGTTTTACGATGACGGTGTGCTGTCGGTCACCGCTTTCAAAAGTGCGCACTGCGAAGGCGCAAAGTCCTTCGTAATATCGGCGGAAGGAAAAAATATTATAATTACCGGGGATCTTAAGCATAACGACGGACCGGACGTAGAATATCCAGTTCTTGCGAAAGAATGCGCCGGACGTTCCGAAAAAGCAGGTCGCGGAAAAACGATAGATCTTGTAATATGCGAAGCTGCCCACTTCGGATCCGAAAAATATCTTCCTCATTTTGAAGAAAATCCGCCGAAAATCGTTTGCTACACGCATTATTCAAATCCCAAAGTAGGCGGAATAATCGCGGTTCGGGACGCTCTGAAGGGAAAAAGCGAAGTCTTGCTCGGGACAGACGGAACGGTAATTGAACTGTAAAAAAATCAGGTGCGCTTTTGCACACCTGATTTTTATTTTCAACGGAATTTGTAATTGTCTTCAAGAAAGGTTTCGCATACAGCGGCAAGATTTTCGACCGGAACAGCGGAATTAAGATGCTTTGCGGGAGCAAGTATAAAACCTCCGCCTTTTCCGAGAGTGCGACGTAGTTCTCTGATTTCATCGCGAATCTGATCGGGTGTCCCAAACGGAATGGTTCTCTGAACTCCGAGGGCTCCGAAAAACGTAAGTTTGTCGCCGTAAAGATTCTTCATTTTTTGAACGTCCATGGCTTCGGATTGAACGCTTTCAAGAACATCGAGCCCGATTTCGATAAGATCGGGAATAAGAGGATCGACGCAGCCGCAGACGTGCTGAATAACTATTTTACCTGCGTCATGAATCTTTTTGTAGAATTTTGCAAGTCTTGGCTTGAGATATTGTCTCCATCTGCTGTCTCCGATCATGCATGAACGCTGATCGCACCAGTCATCGCAAATATAGATGGCGTCTGCGGGAATATCGATGACTGCGTCAAGAAATTGATTGAGCAATACGTCAAGATGCTCGGTGATATCATCGAAAAGATCGGGGTCTTCAATCGTCATGATCAAAGCTTCTTCAACTCCGAGCAGACGCCACGTGAGCTCCCAGTGGCCTGCTCCGAGAGGGATCGTAGTAAATTTGTCTGAAGAGATGTTTCTCGCCCATTCTTCCATCCGGGCTTTTTTTCCAGAATCATAGAACGCTTCGAGAGTCGGCCATTTATAATCTTTGGGATCAATGCCAAACATTCCGCATCTGTCAAGATGAGCGATTTCCTTGGTTTGCGTCCAGTAATTTCCGTAAGCGTCGATTTTTTTGGTCGGATCATTTGGATCTATATTTCTGAATGTGTCCCAGGAATCGAAAAACGCGGGTGAACTGTTAATTGGCCAGAAAAGTTTGTAACGCCAATCTTCAGAGCCGTAATATTTGTCGAGAAGAAGCGCCGCGTCCCAGTCGATAACGGTATTCATATGGAATGAAATCGGTTTCTTCGTGATGAATCTGAGCGAGAACGTAATCACGTAAAGTCATTTATTTTTACTCTCCAAATTATCAAAATCTATTTTAATTTTAACATTTAGAATAAAAAAAACAATGTAAAACACGGAGCAATTATTCGACAAATAAATGTAAAAAAAGAAAATGCCGCCATTAAAAGTCCGGCTCTCATTTATTAAACGAGAGCCGGACTGTTTGTGGCATATAGGAATCATCTTCAGAAAAGCGGTATTGTTTTGTCTTACCCGCCGAAAATCTGCTTTCTGTATTCGGTAGGGGATACGCCGTATTCTTTTTTGAACTGTCTGCTGAAATGATATTCATCATAGAAATTCAATTCTTCCGCTATATCCCGAATCGTCATATGAGGAAAGTATTCAATTAAAATTTTTCCTTTTTTAAGTTTTTCGCAGAGAATATATTTGTGAACGGTCACGTTAAAACGTTTTTTGAAACTGCTTTCAATTGTTTTAACGCTGAGACCGATTTTTTGAGCAACGAAAGAATTTGAAACTTTATTGTTCAGATTTTGATTTATAATCTGACGTATTTCTTCCGCAAGATGGATATTTCGCTCTTTAGCGAGACTTGCGTCGTGAAGTTCGCATAGCAGTAAAGCCATATATGCGGAAGCACGGTTTTTGTCACCCTCTGCATTTGTAATCAATATTTTTTCAAAATATTCAAGAATTTTAGGAAAGCCTGAAGCATCGATACAGGGAGGAAGACGAAGCGATTCTTCGGAGTTCTGCGAAATATCGTATTTTGAAGGACCGTCTTTTTCTTCTTCTTCCATCAGAATCCACAGAGTCTGAGTGTTAATTTCACAATTTTCAGTACCTTCATGAAGTATACCTGCGGGGAGAATAAAAACAGTATCCTTTCCTGCATGAAGATTCAGATCGCCGAGTTTGACCGAGATACTGCCTTTAGTGACGTAAAAAAGGTCGTGTCTGCTAAGAATACGGGTCGGATGGGGAGTAGGAACATGATAAACAATGCGGCTTGAATCATAAATCCTGCGTCGAACGTTAGTATTGAACTGATATGTCGTATAAGTCATAAAACGTCCTCAATTTCGTTATTTTACATTTGATAATAACATTTTTTCGATTGTATGTCAATCAAAAGCAAATATTTTCTTCATTAAAAAACTCCGTGGCAGAACCGCGGAGTTTTTTGTGATTGTTTATAAGTTTACGGTGAGCTCACCGTTAACGTAATCTACCGTCAGGGTGCTGCCGGGTTTCGGATCGTCTTTGATTATAGCGCGGGCAATAAGCGTCTCCACTTCCGACTGAATGAATCTTCTCAGCGGACGCGCTCCGTATACCGGATCATAACCGTTTTCCGCAATATAATCTCTTGCGGAATCAGTAACGTTCAATGAAAGCTCTTTGTCAGTAAGCCGTTTCGAAAGCGAACTAAGCATAAGATCAAGTATTGCGTTTATATTTGATTTCGTAAGCGGTTTGAAGAAAATGATATCATCAAGTCTGTTGAGAAATTCCGGCCTGAACGAGCGTTTAAGCAACTCGGATACGTTTTTTCTGGCTTCTTCGGTTATTTCACCGTTGACGCCTATTCCGTCAAGAAGAATATCTGAGCCGATATTCGACGTCAGGATTATAATAACGTTCTTGAAGTCAACGGTTCTTCCCTTGGAATCGGTGATTCTTCCGTCATCCAATACCTGAAGAAGTATATTGAATACGTCCGGGTGAGCCTTTTCGATCTCATCAAAAAGAATTACCGAATACGGACGCCTTCTGACAGCCTCTGTAAGCTGACCGCCTTCATCGTATCCGACGTATCCCGGAGGCGCTCCGATAAGTTTTGCGACCGAATGCTTTTCCATATATTCGGACATATCTATACGGATCATGGCTTTTTCGCTGTCGAACAGAGCCTCTGCCAGAGATTTTGCAAGTTCCGTTTTACCGACACCGGTCGGACCGAGAAAAATGAAAGAACCGAGAGGTCTGTCTGGATTCTGGATTCCGGCACGGGAACGAAGCAAAGCGTCCGAGACTGCTTTAACGGCTTCGTTCTGACCGATCACACGCTTGTGAATCTCATCTTCCATAGAAAGATATTTTTCTCTTTCGCCTTCCATAAGTTTTGCCACCGGAACAGACGTCCATTTTGATACGATTTTAGCGATTTCTTCTTCGGTGACTTCGGTTCTGAGATAAGTAGCGCCGTGGTTTTCCGATTTTGCCTCTTCTTCCTCAAGTTCTTTTTTCAGTCTCGGAAGAGTGGAATAACGGAGTTCTGCGGCTTTCTGCAGATCATAACTCTGCGAAGACTGAGCTTTTTCTATCTGTTCGTTAACTGATTCGATCTCTTCGCGGAGCTTCTGAACTTTTCCGATAGATGATTTTTCGCTTTCCCATTTTGCCTTCATCATATTGAAGCTGTCGCGAAGATTTGCGATTTCTGCCTGAAGTTCTGACAGTCTTTTTTCGGAAAGACTGTCCGTTTCCTTCTTAAGCGCCGCTTCTTCAATTTCAAGCTGCATTATCCTGCGGCGAACCTCGTCGAGTTCGGAAGGCATAGAGTTCATTTCGGATTTTATCATCGCACACGCTTCGTCCACAAGGTCGATAGCTTTGTCCGGCAGAAATCTGTCCGATATATATCTGTTTGAAAGAGTCGCCGCGGAAATAAGCGCGTTGTCGTGTATTTTTACTCCGTGGAATACTTCGTATCTTTCGCGCAGACCTCTGAGGATAGATATCGTGTCTGCAACCGTCGGCTCATCGATCATAACAGGCTGGAATCTTCTTTCAAGGGCAGCGTCTTTTTCTATGTATTTTCTGTATTCATTTATCGTTGTTGCGCCGATACAGTGAAGCTCGCCCCTCGCAAGCATAGGCTTCAGAAGGTTTCCTGCGTCCATTGATCCCTCTGCCGCTCCGGCACCGACGATCGTATGAAGCTCATCAATAAAAAGTATTAT
>JAEEGL010762959.1_pt1 | contig 12282 bp, 5 predicted proteins | sample 9134231 | NCBI WGS metagenome assembly JAEEGL01 (sample SAMN16246548, study PRJNA631951) | gut metagenome | biome: gut microbiome; feature: rumen; material: fiber-attached | host: Bos | place: Iran: Karaj | collected 2018-10 | reverse complement strand
GAAGCGGATCGGCAGCTTCTGTGAAGTATCGGTAGCGATCCTCTGAGGGGGATCCGGCATAAACGGATTCGGAACTCTCACTTTAAGAACCGTGTCAATAAATTCCTTAGGATCGAGCACACCGGGATTCACAACAACCGGAAGTCCCTCTTTATATCCGATCGTCTCAACGAGTTTTACGAGATCCTCGTCCTTCATCTCATCGGAGATACGAGTGAATCCGAGGAGGCATCCGTAAACCGCAAGCGCAGTATGAAGAGGATTGAGACATGTGCAGACTTTCATCTTCTCGACCTTGTCTACAGTCTCCCTGTCAGTGAAAATAACGCCCACCTTATCAAGCGCAGGTCTTCCGTTCGGGAAATGATCCTCAACTACGAGATACTGCGTTTCCTCGGCATTTACAAAAGGAGCTACATAAGTTCCCTTTGTTGTTACAACCGGATCAAGTCCCTCCAGTGAATCTCCGCGGAGGATCTCCTCAACGGATGCATCCGGTCTCGGAGTGATCTTGTCTATCATTGACCACGGGAATGAAACCTTTGTGTCGTCATTTATATAATCCAGAAATTCTTTTTCCGCTTTACCGTTCTCCCTCCACGCTTTGGCAAAAGCACTGACTGCGGCATAAAGCTTGTCTCCGTTATGAGAGCAGTTGTCGGTTGAGAGCATGGTGATGGGAAGCTTTCCTGCTTTAAATCTCGCATAAAGCAGCGATGAAACTTTACCGATGTATGTGGAGGGTTTTTCGGGCCCTGCTTTGAAGTCTTCCGTGACAGCGGGCGCTGTCTCTCCGGCAGCATTTACGAGGCTGTAACCTTTCTCGGTTATTGTAAATGTCGCAAGTTTAAGTGACGGCGATGTAAATATTTCCTTAAGCCTGTCGTATTCCTTTGTATTCTCCGAGTCGAGGATGCATGATTCCGAGACGGAACCGATAACTCTCTTTCCGATCGATCCGTCGCTCTTAAGAGTAACGAGTACGGAAAGGTTATCGTTATTCCTGTAGGATTTTTCGATTATCTCATAATCAAAGCCCTCGATAACGATAACGCCCTTGTCGGAATATCCCTTTTCGATCATATCCTGCGAAAGAGCCGCATGAAATGCGCGGAAGAGATTTCCTCCGCCGAAATGCACCCACTCGGGAGCATTTTTTGTTGCATCGTTAACTTTAGAAATGTCAAAGGCCGGCAGTTCGTAGCCTTTATCTGTCCATTCCTTCTTGTCCGAAATACCGTTTAAGCTGAGTTTCATCTTCTTTCAATTCCTCTTGTGTGACTCTTTTCAATAGCTTCCCAAAGTCCGTTAAGATAAGTTGCGCCGAGTGCCCTGTCGTAAAGTCCGTATCCGGGCATCGCGACCTCATCCCATATCATTCTTCCGTGATCGGGACGGATGGGTCCGTCAAAATCAATGTCATAAAGCGCCTTCATGATCTCGTACATATCGAAGCTTCCGTCGCTCGAAAGATGTGCGGATTCCTCGAAATTTGTGGGAGAATGGAATTTGAGGTTTCTTACATGCGCGAAATGAATGCGTCCCTTCAGAGACCTTATCATATCGGGCAGATCATTCTCCAGATTCGTTCCGTATGATCCCGAGCAGAAGGTTACTCCGTTGTGCGGATTGTCTACCATCTGCATCATTCTTAAGATGTTCTTCTTGTTGATGATGATCCTCGGAAGTCCGAATACGCTCCACGCGGGATCGTCGGGATGGATTGCCATGTTGATGTCATACTTGTCACATACGGGCATGATCTTTTCGAGGAAGTATTTCAGGTTCGCGAAAAGCTTCTCGTCGTCGATGTCTTTGTACTCTTCGAAGAGTTCCTTGATATGGGCCATTCTCTCGGGCTCCCATCCGGGAAGGATCGCTCCGTTCGCGTCCCCCGCGATCATATCAAACATCTTCTCGGGTTCTATGGCATCTACGGCTTCCTGAGTGTAAGCAAGCACGGTGGATCCGTCGGGGCGCACCCTTGCGAGTTCCGTTCTGGTCCAGTCGAATACCGGCATAAAATTATAGCAGACAAGATGAATATCTTCTTTTCCGAGATTCTCAAGAGTCTCTATATAGTTTGCGATGTACTGCTCGCGCTCGGGTGCACCGGTCTTTATCGCGTCGTGTATGTTAACGCTTTCGATACCGGATATGTGAAGGCCTGCTGCAGCCACCTCATCCTTAAGAGCTTTGATTCTCTCTCTGCTCCAGACTTCACCGGGCTGTGTGTCGTAAAGTGTCGTGATGACACCGGTCACCCCGGGGATCTGTCTTATCTGTTTTAAAGTAACGGTATCGAACTTCGACCCGTACCAGCGAAAGGTCATTTCCATTTTTTTACCTCATCCATCATCCTTTAATATAATCAGAGTATCCATCCCAGCCAAGGGAAGGATCATACTCTTTTTCAAACACAAATTTAAGGTCCTTGAGCTTAAGCCCGTTTCCTCCGAAGTAGAATCTCATCACTCCGTATTTGGAGCTGAGAAGCACCTTACGAGACAGAGTCTTCCATTCGCCGCCGGTACCGTTAAATGTTATGGTACCGCTCGGTATGCTCTGGAAGAAAATACCGATGGGGATCTGCGCAAGTTCGGACAGTTCACTTGACCCTGTTATCTCCATATGATAACACCCAATCTGCTTAACATCCAGTCCAAATGCATAAACACATCCCTGAACCGATAAAACTTTTGACAGATCGATAGTGGTTCCGTCCTTTATTTCAAAGTAATCCACATTTGCGGAATCCACCGCTCCGTCTTCGGAATCAAAGCCTGTAAGCTCGAGCTCGGGCTCTTTTCCGTTTATTCTCTCGAAGGCGTGGGTCTTCATAAGGAAATTGCAGATATTTGCCGCACATCTTACGAAATGGCCTCTGGTGATATGTCCTGCCTCCAGCTCCGAGAGCAGATTATCATCCGCGGAATTGCGGTCGGCTTCGGGAGTTACCGCATACCAGTCGTTCTGGGCCAGTACGCATCTGGCAAAATCATTTCTGGAAACCTTTCCGCCAACATCTCCTATCTTGGCCCACCAGTCCGTCATGACCATGCCTTCGAATCCCCACTCTCCGCGAAGTATCTCCGTAAGCATGTCATGCCTTCCGTTTGTCCAGGTGCCGTTAACCGCACCGTAGGTGGTCATAACGGAATCGGCTCCGCCTTCTTTGATGGCGAGTTCAAAGCCTTTGAGATAGATCTCTCTCAGCGCTCTCTCGGAAATAACGCTGTCGATGTCATGTCTGCGGGTTTCCTGATTGTTTCCGCAAAAATGCTTAAGGGTTCCGGATACGCCTGCCGATTTAAGGCCTCTGAACTGCGCCGCAGCCATGCGTCCCGTAACCAGCGGATCTTCACTGAAATACTCAAAGTTCCTGCCGTTGAGTGGATGACGGTGAATGTTGATACCCGGTCCCAGCAAAACGTCGATCTTGTTCCTAACCATCTCTATGCCCAGCATGGAGAATAGCTTTTCGTTTAAGCCGGTATTCCATGTACAGGCAAGAAGTGTTCCGTTGGGGAGGCTGAAAGCTCTGGTGCCGCAGTCCATTCTCATGCCGGAAGGACCGTCGGAGCAGCATCCGCAGGGAATGCCGAAACCTTTAAGGCTGTCGCTCACACCGCCGAATGCAGCTGCGGTACCCGCGGTAACCTTGGGGCTTCCCATACCTTCACCGCGCACGATGGAAGCAAGATCTTCATCGGAGAGCTGCGCAAGGAATTCATCCATCGATGCTTTTCCCGCATTAACATCCGCAAGCTTTATTCCTTTATCTCCTGTATAAGGGATAAATTCAGGCTTGTCGGCATATGCCTCCTCCAGATCCTTAACCTTTGCGGTGGGTACTTCTTCCTCCGAAAAGCTTCCCGTGAGTGCACCTTTACCGTCTGTTTCGGGTTTGATCCTCTTAAATTCTTTAATGGGAGCCATTCGGGAAGAAAGCTTCTCCATGCACACCGTTTCGGCAAGGGAGAACTTTCCGCAGCTTTGCAGCTTATCCGATACATCGCCCGCCAGAAGCTCGTATTCTCCGGCTTCCAGCACATAGCTGTAAGGGAATCCCGTAACACCCGAATCATCATAGGATGATATGATGTAAGGATCGATTTCTACGGTTATTCTGCACTCCTGTGAGGGATTTAACAGTTCCGTCTTTGCAAATCCTGCCAGGGATATTGCCGGTTTTCCGAGCTTTCCCTGAGGTGCTGCCACATATATCTGCACCACTTCTTTTCCGGCCATGCTTCCGGTATTTTTAACATCCACGTAAGCAAGTATTTTAAAATCTTTTCCGTTTATGTCCCTCTCTACGACTATCTCTCTGTCGTTTTGGACATTCATGGAATTTTCAAGCACTATCCCTGCAGGTCTCAGATCAAATGTTGTATATGAGAGTCCGTATCCGAAAGGATACAGGATCGCATCTTTTTTAAATGTCGAATAATATCTGTACCCGACATATATATCCTCTGCATAGCAGTTGTAATCGGTGCGTCCGAAATTGGGAAATGCCGGTGTGTCTTCTATCTTCCGTGCTATCGTGTCGGTGAGCTTTCCCGAGGGAGATACGTTGCCGACGATAACATCGGCTGCGCCAAGGGCACCTACTTCTCCTCCCTGCCAGATATATAGGATGGCATCGGGATCTGTGCCTTCCACATCGGTCATATCAAGCACGGCGCTGACATTCATTACCACGATCATTCTGTCAAAGCATTTGCGCACTGTGCGGAGCATATCCGCCTCAGTATCGGAAAGCCTGTAAGCGCCTTTTTTGTCGGCGTAATCCTGCTCCTCGCCGGCCGTTCTTCCGATGATCGCGATCGCTATGTCCGACTCTGCGGATGCTTTTTTTGCCACTGCTTCATCAAGCGGCATCTCTTCCTGTGACCAGGGCTCGCTTCCGAATCCCGCACCCATGTCGTAAGGATGGCTCTTGTCAAACTCGGCATAGACTGCTTTCAGACCCTCGTTTAACACGATGCCTTCCTCCTCGAGCGCCTCGGGAACAGTCCACACCTTTCCGGCGTTTACCATTCCTCCCGAGCCCGTTCCGCTCTTGTAGTAATGGCTCTGTATACGTCCGAAAAGAGCTGCTTTGGTACCCTTTGAAAGGGGAAGAACGTTTTTATTGTTCTTAAGGAGAACTATGCCTTCCGCCACCGCTTGCCTTGCTGTCTTTTCGTATTCGCTGCGGTCAAGTTTCATATATATACCTTTCTTATTTATCCTTTATCTCTGCATGAAGAGCCTGAAGGGATTTTATCTCGCTTCTCTTTCCGGACTCCATGTATCTGATCCCGTCCGCTGCAGCTTTTGCCGCCGCGATGGTGGTGATGTACGGGATCTTCTTCCTTATGGCTGCCTTGCGAAGGTAGCTGTCGTCGTGAACGCTGTCCTTTCCGACAGGGGAATTGATCACAAGATCGATCTCTTTATTTTCGATGGCATCCAGCACATTGGGGCGCCCCTCGTAGAGCTTCTTGACTTTTGTCGCCTTCACTCCGGCCTCGGTGATAAGATCGTAAGTTCCTCCGGTGGCAAGGATCTTGAATCCATCCTCCTCAAAGAGCTTTGCCACTTCCACGATCTCGGCCTTATCCTTGCGATTAACTGAGAGGAGCACCGTTCCTCCCATGGGCAGCGGCGATTGAACTGCCTCCTGTGCCTTAATAAACGCTTCTCCGTATGAAGGTGAGAGTCCAAGCACTTCGCCTGTGGAGCGCATCTCCGGTCCGAGTATAGGGTCCACCTCCTGGAACATGTTGAAAGGAAATGCCGCTTCTTTTACTCCGTAATAAGGGATGTGCTGTTCCTTTAACGCAGGTACCGGTGAAGGCTTTCCCGTAAGCTCTGCGGTGATTATCTCCGTTGCGAGAGGAACCATTCTGATGTTACATACCTTTGATACGAGAGGAACTGTCCTCGATGCTCTGGGGTTGGCCTCAAGCACAAACACTCTGCCGTTTTCTATGGCATACTGCATATTCATAAGTCCCTGAACGTGCATCTCTTCCGCAATCTTTCTCGTGTACTCCTTGATGGTCTCGAGATTGTCTGCGGGAATATGCGCCGAAGGAATGATGCAGGCTGAGTCTCCGGAATGAACACCGGCAAGCTCTATATGCTCCATTACTGCGGGTACAAAGGCATGCGTTCCGTCACAGATGGCGTCGGATTCGCACTCCATCGCATGATTGAGGAAACGGTCTATAAGGATAGGTCTGTCGGGAGTAACACCTACGGCGGCGCGCATATAGTCTGTCATCTGATCATCATCATAGACAACTTCCATGCCTCTTCCGCCCAGCACGTATGAAGGGCGAACCATTACGGGATAACCGATCCTGCCTGCGATGGACTTCGCCTCCTCCACGGTGGTGGCCATTCCCGACTCGGGCATCGGTATTCCGAGCTTGTCCATAACAGCTCTGAATTGATCCCTGTCCTCGGCAAGGTCTATCACCTCCGGTGATGTTCCGAGGATCTTTACGCCGTTCTTTTTAAGATCTGCCGCAAGGTTTAAGGGCGTCTGCCCGCCAAACTGTGCGATAACTCCAAGAGGCTTTTCTTTCTCGTATATGCTGAGCACGTCTTCCAAAGTGAGTGGCTCAAAATATAACTTATCCGATGTGTCGTAGTCGGTTGAAACAGTCTCGGGGTTGCAGTTTACGATGATCGTTTCGAAGCCGAGCTTTTTAAGTGCCATTGCCGCATGTACACAGCAGTAATCAAATTCTATACCCTGGCCGATACGGTTAGGTCCGCCGCCCAGTATCATTATCTTTTTGTTATCGGATGTGGGGTTCTTATCCGGTGCATTGTAGGTTGAGAAATAATATGCACTGTCCTTGGTTCCGCTTACGTGCACGCCTTCCCATGTTTCCACCACGCCGATCTGTTTTCTTCTGTTTCTGATCTCATCCTCGGGTATCTCCAGAAGCTGGCTGAGATACTTATCCGAGAAACCGTCCTTCTTGGCAGTAGTGAGCACATCATCCGCAGGAAGCTTGCCCTTCATGGAAAGAAGCTTTTCCTCCTCCTTTACAAGCTCTTTCATCTGCTCAAGGAAGTAATGCTTAACCTTGGTGATATCAAATATCTCCTCGGGTGTGGCTCCTTTTCTGAGGGCCTCGTAAATGAGGAAATATCTCTCGCTTGAGGGAACGGAAAGCTTATTGAGAAGCTGTTCCTTTGAAAGCTCACCGAAGTTCTTTACATGTCCCAATCCGTAACGTCCCGTCTCGAGGGATCTGATAGCCTTCTGGAAAGCTTCCTTGAAGTTCTTTCCGATGCTCATTACTTCGCCCACGGCGCGCATCTGTGTTCCCAGCTTGTCCTCCACGCCCTTGAACTTTTCGAAAGCCCAGCGTGCGAATTTGATAACCACATAGTCTCCGTCGGGAACGTATTTGTCGAGAGTACCGTACTTTCCGCAGGGGATGTCCTTAAGGGTGAGTCCACATGCAAGCATTGCGGATACCAGCGCGATAGGGAATCCCGTTGCCTTTGATGCAAGCGCTGATGAACGTGAAGTACGGGGGTTGATCTCTATTACGATGATGCGGTCCGAAACAGGATCGTGTGCAAACTGCACATTGGTTCCGCCTATAACCTGCACCTTGTCAACGATCTTGTATGCCTGCTCCTGAAGCTTTTTCTGGCATTCCTCCGAGATAGTGAGCATGGGAGCCGCACAGAAGGAATCTCCGGTGTGAACACCGAGGGGATCGATATTCTCGATAAAGCATACCGTGATCATATTTCCTTCGCTGTCTCTGACGACTTCCAGTTCCAGCTCTTCCCATCCGAGTATGGATTCCTCAACCAGCACCTGTCCTACCAGTGATGCCTGAAGGCCTCTTGCGCAGACTGTCTTTAATTCCTCGGTGTTGTATACAAGGCCGCCGCCTGCTCCACCCATTGTGTACGCGGGGCGAAGTACCACGGGATAGCCGAGCTTGTCAGCAATTGCCAGAGCTTCGTCAACCGAGTAGGCTACTTCGCTCCTTGCCATCTCAATCCCGAGGCTGTCCATTGTCTTTTTAAATTCGATACGGTCCTCGCCGCGCTCGATGGCATCCACCTGCACGCCGATTACCTTTACGCCGTATTTTTCAAGCACGCCTGCTTTATTAAGCTCGGCGCAGAGGTTGAGTCCCGACTGACCGCCCAGATTGGGGAGCAGTGCATCGGGGCGCTCCTTTGCTATTATCTGCTCAAGCCTTTTAACATTAAGCGGCTCTATATAGGTCACATCCGCAGTCTCGGGGTCTGTCATGATGGTTGCGGGATTGGAGTTGACAAGCACGATCTCGTATCCGAGCTTCTTAAGTGCTTTACATGCCTGTGTTCCCGAATAGTCGAACTCGCATGCCTGTCCGATAACTATGGGACCGGAGCCTATGATTAGTACTTTTTTGATGTCTTCACGCCTGGGCATAGATAAAAACCTCACTTTTTCTTAAATGTCTTTATATATAGCAATATCCCAGTTGCACGCAGCTGGGATACTGTATCTCTATTCAGCTTACTCTTCCTCGGGAGCTTTCTTCAAAAGAAGGTTCGTAAGGATTCCGAGGATCAGCGCACATGCAACCTCAGTGATCGTAACCGATCCGAAGTTGAGTGTGAGTCCGCCGATACCGGCGATCAGTATCACGGACACGACAAACAGATTCTTGTTCTTGTTGAGATTGACGTTCTGTATCATCTTGAGACCGGATACGGCGATGAATCCGTAAAGGGCCATACATACACCACCCATTACACAGCTCGGTATCGAATTAACGAAGGCTATGAAAGGTGAGATGAATGAAATGACTATCGCTCCGCATGCTGCGGTGATGATCGTATAAACAGATGCGTTCTTGGTGATGGCCACACAGCCTATCGACTCACCGTATGTGGTGTTGGGGCAGCCTCCGAAGAACGCACCGACCATGGATCCCACACCGTCGCCGAGGAGGGTTCTGTGAAGCCCGGGCTCCTTGAGGAGATCCTTTTCAATGATGGAAGAAATATTCTTATGGTCTGCGATATGCTCGGCAAACACAACGAATGCAACAGGGATATAAGCTGCTGCGATGGTGCCGATATATGCACCGTTCATCCTGTCAAAGCTTGAATTAAGGAATGTGAAATCGGGTACCGCAAAAAATGTCTTTATGGATACGCCGCCGTCAACCAGAGCGGTAAATGAATCAAACGAAAGAAGCTTGAGCTGGTCGATCCCTGCCACATTTCCTATAAGGGTCACAACAAGGCAGAATGCATATCCGGCGAGGATACCGAAAATGAAGGGTATCAGCTTGGCCGTCTTCTTTCCGTATGTGGAGCAGAGCATGGTAACCGCAAGGGTAACAAGGCCTGCTATAAGAGCAACAACAGGTGTGGCAACAGGTGCACCGGCTTCATCTTTAACACCGCCGGTAAGGATGTCACCCACAGCGTTTCCCGCAAGTGAAAGTCCGATGATGGCAACGGTGGGGCCGATCACGACTGCGGGCATCAGTTTGTTGATCCAGTCAACACCCGCTATCTTGACGATAAGTGCAATAACTACATACACAAGGCCGGCAAAAACCGCACCGAAGATAAGTCCGAGGTAACCGAGTGACATTGAAACGGCGCCTGCGAATGCTGCGGTCATTGATCCGAGAAATGCGAAGGACGAGCCGAGGAAAACCGGGCTCTTTCTCTTAGTGAAAAGAACATAGATAAGGGTTCCGACTCCGGCACCGAAAAGCGCCGCAGCGGGGCTCATCGGAACATATTCCGAACTGCCGAAAAGGGAAGTGCCTTCGGCTATCATTTTCAAAACATTCCCGTTAATGATGATGGGAACTACAAGCGTTGCCGTCATGATAGCCAGCAGCTGCTGGATGGCAAACACCACAAGAGGGCCGAATTTGACTTTGTCATCAACCTGGTAAATGAGTTTCATTGATCTCTCCTTTTCTCCTTTAGAGTAATAGAAATAAGTAAAGGAATACTAGATATAGTGTAGAAAGTGCCCTTTTTGCCTGACAGGCCACTAATTACCGAAGTAAATCATATCACATGAAACTCCCTGTGTAAATTTGGGATAATGACTAAATCTTTCTACAATATCTAGTGATATTTTTATACATTTTCTATTGAATCCACAATATTCAGTATTTCCTGCGGTTTTTAAGCCCTTCGTACAGCAGTTTGTAGTTCTCGTACCGCTCGGGAGCGATCCTTCCCTCCGAAACCGCCGCCTTTATTCCGCAGTCGGGCTCTGAGATATGAGCACAGCCCGCGAATCTGCAGTATTTCTCCTCAGGAACGAATTCCGGGTAGCACTCCCACAGCTTTTCCTTTTCAACTCCGCATACCCCCAGTTCGAGACTTGAAAAGCCCGGAGTGTCGAACACAAAAGTATCCTCATCCCACAGGGTAAACAGTTCCGAATGCCTCGTGGTATGCTTTCCCCTGTCGATCTTTTCCGAAATATCTCCGGTCTCCATCACCTTTTTCCCGGCAAGCAGATTTATCAGCGACGACTTTCCCACACCGGAAGGTCCCGAAACCGCTGTTGTCTTCCCCTGTAAAAAGCCCTTGAGCTCTTCTATACCCTCGCCTTTTTTTGCGCTGACCACAAACACCTCATAACCTGCGCTCTCATATATCCTTCTGAAATCATTGCCGGCGTCCTCACCCCCGAGGTCCGATTTATTAAAGCAGACCGCGCAGGGCAAGCCCTGTCTTTCCAACAGGATCAGCATCCTGTCTATAAGTCCGAGGGGCGGCTGAGGGCTGGCTATGGCAAAAATCACTAGCGCGGCATCAACATTTGCCACAGCAGGCCTTATAAGGGCATTCCGCCGCGGAAGGATATCAGTGATGTTTGCCGATTCATATCCGTTTTCCGTAAGGACATCACGGATGGGAGAAACCTCGCAGTCATCCCCCACAAGAGGCTTGATACCGTCTTTTCTGAACAGCCCCCTGGCCTTACATTCATATATACGTTCGGCGGTCTTTACGTAGTAAAAACCGCCGATTCCTTTGATTATCTTTCCTCTTTCCGCCATCCGCGTCTTCTCATTATTCCTGAACGAATTCTATGCTTCTGGTGAATGTTCTGGTCTCCGTACGGCTTTCCTTTTTCTTGACCGGATTTCCGTTCTCATCGGTACCGTCCACTTCGACCTCTGTGACCACGTCGTAGGACATGGTTATTGAACCCGTCGGAGCGGTAATGCCATAGTAATTTCCGGTGAAGGGGAAATTGGTGGTCGTGACATCGATCAGAGTCTTTCCGTCAGCCGTATTAACAACTATATGCACCTGTGTTCCGGCGGTATAATCCGCTGCCTCCTCTGTTGTGGGAGCGGAGATATTTGCTTCGTATTTGTAAGTTGCGGCCGTTTTTCCAAGGCTCACGGCAAAGTCCACCGTGGTTCCCTCGTCAACGTATTCGCCCTCTGCCACGCTTTGCTGGCAGATCTTATCCTTTTCTATGGTATCACTGCTTATCTGCGTGATATTACCGACCTTCAATCCAAGCTCTGTAAGCATTATCACGGCATCGGTCTCGTCCATTCCGATAAGACTCGGAACTCTTACGCTCTTAACCTCCGGGCCGATGCTGACAAAGAGCTCTATCGTGCTCCCTCTCGGAACCGAAGTTCCGGCGATGGGATTCATGCTGATGACGATGCCTTCTTCTATCTCATCATCATTCTGCTCCGTCCTCTTTACCACAAAGCCCTCTTTTATGAGTGCATTTTCCGCCGAATCAACCGAATATCCCTTTACGTCGGGGAGCGATACCCCTGCCATACCACTGCTGACCTTGAGGATGACAGTCGATCCCACCTCTACGGTCTGGCCTTCGGAGAGAGGATTTCCGCTTGCATCCGTTGCAGCAATAACGGTTTCCGCTTCCACTGTATCCGACTCTTCGTATTCCAGGGAAGCTGTTACACCCAGGGCAAAGAGAGTATTCTTTACGTCATTTACATTACCGCCCACCATAGCCGGAAGCTCGGTGAACTTCGGTGCCTCCGTCTCATTGTCATCGATAACGGGGCTTTCCGTCTGCGTCGGTTCCGCAGGCTTGGGGGTATCATGGTTCAGTCTTCTCATCAGGGTAACGACGAGAATAACGATTATAGCAAGGATAACAACAGCCGCTCCTATGGCGATGAAAGTGGTGATGCGCTCCATTCTGGGATTGTAGTCCTCTTCTCCCTCGAGGCCTGTTCCTTCGTATTCGCCGGAGTATCCTTCCTCGTAGTTTTC
>JAEEGL016638957.1_pt1 | contig 12283 bp, 6 predicted proteins | sample 9134231 | NCBI WGS metagenome assembly JAEEGL01 (sample SAMN16246548, study PRJNA631951) | gut metagenome | biome: gut microbiome; feature: rumen; material: fiber-attached | host: Bos | place: Iran: Karaj | collected 2018-10 | reverse complement strand
TTACCGATAATCTCCCCACCGGTACTGCTGACTCTCAGTTCAAGGGCGTTCCCACCATGTTCCGCCACCTGCTCGCACAGGTCAAGTTCAACATCGGCCTGGCTACTGCCAATCCCACCACAGGTACCACCAATTTTAAAGCTAAGGTCACCAGTGCCAAGGTTGAGAAGGTTGTCAACAAGGGTACCATTACCCTGACTGCCGGTGCCCCTCAGACCACCGGTCTCGAGGTTCAGGCCTGGTCTCCTGCATCCAACGGTAACAACGTTGGTTGGGTAGCTTCTACCGTTGCTACCGACGTAGAGGATCTGACTCTGTCCAACTCTACAGTCCTCGCTCTCCCGGCAGGCGAGTCCACCGGCAACAGCGAGTGCTTCCTCGATTTCAGAAGCGTTCTGCCCCAGACTCTTGGCAACACCATCAAGCTCACCATCAAGTATGACCTGCAGACTCTTCATGGTACCACCGTCTATATCGACGAGAAAGACCTCGAGGTTTCCGCAGTTCTCAATACTGCCAAGCTTGACGCCACTAACGCCATCACCAGCTGGTGCATGAACAAGCGCTACACCTACAACATCACCATCGACCCTGTTACCGAAGTCATCACTTTCGACCCTGCAGTGGCTGAGTGGACTTACGCAAGCGGCACAATCGCTCTCTAATCGAAAATGAAAAGAATAATTGTAATAGCAATTGCTTTACTGGCGCTGGCATCCTGCACCAAGGTAGAGAAGAAGACTAAGGACGCCAACCGTCCCATGACCTTCCAGGTTGTGAACTATATGCTTCAGACCAAGGCTGGTGAGACCGCATTCACTGGCGAAGACTTCGGTGTATTCGCCTACTGGACAGCCACCGACTGGGCTACCGACAAGGACGCCAACGTATATATGGACAACGACCGCGTGATTCAGAGTCCCAGCTATGCTCCCGAGGGCGAGTGGGGTCCCGAGTCTGTCCGCTACTGGACCAAGACCGGTAAGATCACCTTTGCAGCTTACGCTCCCTATACCGACGGTACGACCCATGGTTTTTCGGCGAAGCCCTCTTTCTCATATGAGGATGGCTTTGAGTTTGCCGACTTCACCATCTCTGCCGACACCGACGTCGACCTGATGGTGGCAGATATCGCTGCCGACAAGACCAACAACGACCCCGAGTATCTGGTCAGCGGCAACACCACCGGTGTGCCTATCCTGTTCCGCCACGTGCTCAGCAAGATCGCCTTCAAGTTCCAGACCGAGGAGAATCCCAACCCCAACGTAGAGGAGACCGAGATTGTCATCAAGTCCGTGAAGATCAAAGGCATCAACAATCAGGGCGACTACACTCAGAACGATACTGAAGTGTGGGCAGGCCAGAGCGGCGACGCAGAATATGTGTACAACCCCGCTACCGGCAGCAACATCACCGTTGCCCCCGGCGACGACCCTAAGGGTACAGCTGTTGAGAGCCGCATCCTCCTTCCTCAGGACCTGAGTGCAGGTGAGCAGCAGATTGAGATCAGCTACACCATCCGCACCAAGTATGCAAGCAACGACACTTGGCAGGAGGAGAATGTTGACAACGCTGTCGTAGATCTCGTAACTACCGAGGTTCCCAGCTGGGATCCGAACATGAGCCTGGTTTACACCATCACCATCAGCCCCGTAAGCAAGGATGAGATCCTCTTCGATCCCGCCGTTGCTCCCTGGACTGAGACTGCGATCGGTGCAGTAACGCTCTAAAGATTATAGCCCCGGGGCGGCTGACCCTGCCCCCGGGCACCAAGAAAACTTCTAAGATGAAAAGAATAACAATCATAGCAATGGTTCTGGTGGCGGCCTTGTCATCGTGCACCGTTGTCAAAACCGACGCTCCCGCCAAGGAGATCTCGTTCATGGTGGCACGCCACAGCTCTGCTACCAAGGCGGATCCTGCGGATTACAAGGATGGATACAGGAATGTTCCGTTCGGCACCTATGCGTGGTACAAGGCTTTGGACGAGAGTGACAACACCGAATATTTCGCCAACCGTGAGGTAGGCTACCAGGAGGATGGCAACCGCTGGATCACCGTGGGCAAGACCTACTACTGGCCCAGCACCGGTACCCTCGACTTCATCAGCTATTCTCCCTATTCGGTGGATGGCATCGACGCTCCCGCGCCCGTCATCACGGAGAATGCCATCAACTATTCCACCCCCTGGAATGTAAATGACCACCAAGGCGTGGATGTAATGTATGCCGACAAGGCCGTCGGCCTCAACAGGAACCTCAACACATTCAACCACGGCTATCAGGGTGTTCCCACGCTGTTCCGCCACGCCCTCGCGCGCCTGGCGTTCCGCATCCGCACCGGCATTATCTCCAATACCGACGCTTCCGGAGAGACCACCCGCTGGGAGATTGATATTCATAGTCTCACACTCAAGGATATCTTCACCACAGGTACCCTTTCGCTCAATCTCAGCGAAGACGGCGACTGGGCCAAGCCCGAGAGCAATGCCTGGACACCCACCGACGAGACTGTCGACCGTCCCGTGAGCGTCGAAGGCATCACCACACTCAACCTTGATGACCAGATTCTGCCCGAGTCGTTCTTCGTGCTGCCGCAGACCCTCGAAAACCAGATTCTCGAGGTTGTGGCAACCATCCGCACCTATCGCGACCGTAACGACGGCACCGGTGAGCAACTTATTATCACAGAAGAAGATGTGGTTGGCAGCGCCCCCCTCGCAGTAGAGGACATCGACACCTGGGGCATCAACCAGTTCATCACATACATCATCACCGTCAACCCCATTATCGACAAGGAGGACAGCATTATCCTGTTCGACCCCGCAGTGGTGGGTTGGGACGAGAGAGTGGTAGGCACCACCCTTACACTGTAACCGTTTAGCCGGATAGAAAATGAAGAAAACAACCATCATACTTCTCGTAACGCTGATTGCGCTTGCCGCCTGCACTAAGACGGAAAGGCAGACAGCGCAGAGCGCCATCAGTTTCCAGACTGCGGCCCTTGTCACCCGTGCCGGCATCGACGGCCCTGAATTCCCCACACAGGAGACATTCGGCGTATATGCATGGGCAGAGGGTGCCGACGACGGCCTGTTCATGCCCAATGTAGAGATTATCTATAGCGAAGACGGGCAGTGGAAGCCCGCCACCCCTTATTACTGGCCCAACAAAGTCATCATCGACTTCTTCGGCTACTATCCCTACGGAATGAGCAATCTGAGTGTGGCTCCTGACGTTCTCACTTATTCCAACTATGACGTTGAGGCCACCCAAACCGATGCGATGTATTCTTCAAAGGCAGCCGGCTACGGCTACAATCCCGACGGCACCTATGCCGGCATCGACGGTTCCAAAGGCGTTCCCATCATCTTCCACCATGCTTTGGGCAAGGTGATGGTGGAAGCCCGTGCCGCCTACGACCACATCGTGGAGGAAGACGGCAGCGTTTATGACTGGAAAGTCACCGTAAACAGCGTCACCGTGTCCGACTTTTACAAGAAGGGCGGCGCAGTCTTCACCCTGGCCGACGAACCCACCGAGGGTATCGTTGAGTGGATCAAGCCCCAGGACGAGGACGGCAACCGCGTATGGACCAACGACGGCGCCACCACCTCCATCTCCAATGACCCCGGCGTGGTTCTGCCCACCGGCAAGAATGAAGATGGCGAATATATCTACGTCAACGTCCTTCCCGAATTCTTCGTGTTGCCTCAGGCAATCATCGATCCCGAGAAGGAAGAGACTCCCCGCGGCCAGAAAGTCACTCTGGACGTAACCATCACCACCAGCCTCGACGGCGAAGTGCTCATCAACGAGAGACACGCTCTGCGCAGCGCTTACCTCTATCTGGATGAGATCCCCGCATGGCAGATCAACTACCGCACCATCTATCGCCTGGTGGTCTATCCGCTGGGTCCCGGCACCGGTCCCGGTCCTGACGACTACCGTCCAGTGATCACCTTCGACCCGGCCGTGGCCGACTGGGACTACCGCACAGTAACCACCACAATCCTCCTGTAGAAATGACAAGTATTTACATATATGGAATACCCAAAGGCGCGGACGTAGAAAATTCCGCCTTTAATTCGGCAGGCAGCGTAAATCTCCCCATTAATCTCTCATTTAGTGCCATTGCAAAATCAATGCAATATCGTACTGTAACCACACCCCTCCTGTAGCATGAAAAGACTATACATATACGGAATATTAATAATGGCACTCCTTGCCCTGGGCGCCTGCCATCGCGCAGATCCGGAAAAGGATCTCCAGCACGACGACCTGATCCGCATCAATGCTGTGGGTAGCGAACTTCAGACCAAGGCGCTGCTCAATGGCGTGGATGTCCAGAAGGCCGGGACAGAGGTTAAAATCTATGACTGGCTGACCGGTTTTACCGGCAAGATAGGCGACACCCAGTACAACAACGGAAACGTGATGTACATTGATGATGCCGTTACTTGCACTGCCGATGGTAATGGTACCCTTGTCAACGATGGAACTTGGGCATGGAACACCGCTCCCTGGCGCTGGACCCGCACCGGTGTGCACCACTTCTTTGGATGGCTCACCAAGGACAAAGACGGTCTGACACCCGCTTCTCTGGGCAACGTCACATCCTACACAGACAGAGTTCTCACCGTAGGGCCGATCACCTTCCCGGTTGCCAATCAGTTCGATTTCTCATATTCCAAAATAGTTGAAGCAGCCAACCCCTATCCGGCACAAATAGAGATACCTCTCTATCACCTGTTCACAGCGCTGGATGTCGAGGTATTGAACAACACCAATGCCGCTATCACCGATCTGTCGGTTAGTTTTTCAAATTTTGTCAACGAGCGGCGGACCGCGACTGTTGATTATACTGCCGCAGAAGTGAATGCCGTTTATTCGAGCGTAACACCCGGTAATTATGAATATGGCGGCACTGTCACATCTCTGCTTGCCAATCAGACAACCGCGCAGCCTCTTTACAGTACAGACAGCTATCGGCTTCTTTGGCCGCAGGATTGGTCACAAGAGGGTGCAACCAAGCCGACAGTTACCGTGACCTGCAAAATCGCCGGAGTGGATGCGTCATTTGAATCAGTCGCTTTACCCTCCACTTTCACAAAGATGGATGCCGGCACAAAGTACAAGCTCACCATCACCATCAGCGCAGGTAAACTCTATATCAGGGTGATTGTAGCTGACTGGACTGATGCGGATCCCTTGTCTTATACCCTTAAGATGAATACCAACATGCGTCTGTTTGACTCATGGCTGTATAGATATGATACTGTTAATCAGGATTATAGTGACTGGACTAATTGGGAGGGTAGCCATATGGTCGTTTCCAGCGGCCGTGCTGCAGCATCTAATGTGGAACCGGTGGCAGGCCGTCCCTTGCGTTCTCCTCAGATTCAGCTCATTACAACAGGCGTTGCTGACGCATCTGTTGCCGGTTCCGGCACCTTTGAACTCAGGGTTGACAATTCCGACTTCGAAATCATTCGTGCAAACAAGAACGCCAGTGGAGTTGTTACCTCCTACGAGGCGAGCACCAATGGCGTCCTGACCATTCCGGCCGGCGACGAAGTTTACACTTACTTCTATATAGTTCCCAAGGTCGGCGTCACTCCTTCCAATCCCGAAGCCAAAGTATTGCTTATCTACAATGATGCAGTCACCGGACCTCAGAAGGTGACCTACAACTACAACTCTCTCCCGGGCTACTCAGACGACAGCTCCGAGATATGGGCTTGGTACGTTCCTGAAGCAGAATATACAGTCGACGGTAAGTTGAGAATGTATTTCCAGGACTATAACAACCCTCTGGTTCCCGTCCAATAACTAAAGAAACGATTATGAAAAGGTATAATTATATTCTTGTACATATATTCGTAGCGCTGGTGCTGACCGGGATCATGTCGGCATGTTTACGAGAGCATCTGGACCCGAATGGAGTCTTCGGAATGGACGAAAGCCTGGCCCTGAGGACCACTGTTTCGGAAGGAACCGTCATTACTCGTGCTACGACTCCGTCTGTAGGATCATTGAAAGAGAATTATTTGCATACTCTCGATGTTTTCGTGGAGCATGTCAAAAACGGGACAGGCGAAGGTACTTTTATTTGCCAGTACCATTTGCCCTTAGAGGGTGGCAATAGTATACAGGAGGAAGTAAAAAACCTGCTATCCAACAGATGGAGCGAGGGTGGCATTCGGATGAACGAATATTATAATGTCTATGTCGCTACCAACAACTCGCAGACCAAAGGCACAAAAGACCTTTCTACTTTTAATGTGGAAGCCTTGAAGGAATTGGTTGCAGATGAGGTTACCGATGGAATCGCCATTATCAATGAGGACAACAACAATGTCACTTGGGGCCCGTCAACGACATCAGGTAATATCTACAAGCTCTATGATGCCAATCCGGGTTCATCTCGTGCTCTGACCAGCGAGAAAGAGTTTATGATGGACGGTGTTATTACAAACTGGACTCCTGATCCTACCACCAGCGATCAGATTTTCCAGTTATCAGACAAGACACCCTTGCCACTTAGTCGTGCGGCTTCAAAGTTCGTCGTGAACGTGAATTTCGATGCAGACTTCCTTATGTCCTTAACTCACACCAAGAATGCTGATAATACCTGGACACCAAAGCCCGATGCGGAGAAAGTGACCATTGACGGTAGTCCCGCCTGGAAGTTCAACAACTTCGCATTTGGTGCTCCTGTATTCACCCCGGCAACGCAAGGCGCCGGTGTTGAGGTTCATAACAGCGACTTCAACATCTACCACAACCAGTCATATACGGGTGAGGACAAGCATTTCACAATCACTACCTACTCCTATCCCAACAAGTGGGCGGCAGCTGACTATGCCACTGCGGCGCCGTCACTCGTAATCTCTGTAGGATTCCTTGATAACGGAGCGACAACACCTAACTATCACTACTACCGTATCCCGCTCGTAAAGAGTACCGTTACGGCCATCGAGCGTAATCATATCTATGTTGTCAACGCCACCATAGCCACCCGCGGTAGTTCACCTACAGAAGACCAGGATCTCACTGAGAACATCCAATATGCCGTGCTGCCTTGGAACGATGCGGGCAACACTGAAGCCACCAGCAGCGAAGTGCAGTCGGTTCAGCACTATTACTTCAATGTCAACCCCAAGGTTTATACCCTGCGTGGCGACGGAGATCAAACTGTCATACTGAACTACTCCAAGGCTACGGGCACCCGGGTTGGTTGGAAACTCTTTACCTACGATGAAGAGGGCAATCAGACTGGTGTAGTGGCAAATAATGCCTCCGGAGCCGTAAGGGCGTGGTTCTATGATGCAGAAGACAAATTCATCACGACTTATGGTGATGGCAACCCTGCCACCGCCTGGCCAAATATGGGGGTTACCATTACCCAAAGTGAAGAAGGGACCAGTGGCTCGAAAGGTACCGTTACGGTCAAATCTAAAGCTTTGACCAACAAAGCCATCAAATATATCCGCCTGCGTGTTTACTTGAACGAAGAAGCCACATTCGACGCCAACGGCGAGACCATGTACGAGGATATCATTATCCGTCACTTCCCGACTGATAATATCCAGAGTATAAAAGGTAATTGGTCATCATATTATGATCCTGACCAGGCAACTGCAATGACAATATATAAAACGAGGAGCCTGACTCAAGCCCAGTCGCTGGCTGCTCAGTACAATGTGACATTCACATCCGAAGATCATACAGAGACAGAAGTCATTAATTATGCTACTTGGAATACAAACCAAAATGTAGCCGGGTATAACAGAACCGTTGAGACGATACAAAGAAGTGTGTTTACCCAAAATGTAACACAGTACTATAGACAGGGAGCGAATAGCGAAGCAAATGCCAGACAGTCCGATAATTATTACTATTGGGGTGAAGGTCCCAACAGTTCAAGCAGCTATTCAAATGATTACGATTGGCGCACTGGTGGTTGGATAAGTGGTTATACGTACTATCGTTACACAAGCTATCACAGAGCCCGCTACACTCATACGTATACCTACACCGAATACACCTTAGAGTTGCCTCTTCCCAGTACTGGTGACTGGGTGGACTGGGATGCTCCTGATGCATCAGAACACGAAGGTCAGCGTACATATCAATACAGTTACACCAGTAATGATTATAGTAGATTCTACGCCAAAGTATATAATGGAGGAAAGATCTATTACATGAATGACAACCGTATTAACGGGAACCGTTATAGAACCGAGCAGGGTGATGATGTCGGATTGACGAACAATCGCATGTACGTCATCCAGATCTCCGCAACAAGCGATGATTATGTTCTTGGTAGACCATATGTCAATACAACTACTCATCAGTCTCAGGACAATGTCGTATCACCTGCATTCATGATTGCATCCCAGTTAGGTGCTGTTACTACCTTTACCGGCAATAATGCTGCAACCAATGCCGCTACTCATTGCAGCCACTATATGGAGGTCTCCGGTGGTATTCGATATACCGGTTGGCGTCTGCCAACCGCTGCTGAAATCAGGATCATTACTGATTATCAGTATGGTAATATTGATAATGTTACGATTCCGAGTCAATATCAAGTCCTTACACCTGTGCTTACCGGTAGGTATTACTGGAGCCTCTCTGGAGAGCTGATATTAACACGGCCAAACAACAATGAGGGTAATTTCCTCCGTTGTGTCCGAGACCTTACTGCAGAAGAGGTTGAACGGCTGAATGGATTCGAGGCTATACAGGAGAAGTACCGCTAATCAATACGAATAAGATATAGAATATGAAATACTTTTCTAGAATACTATCAATTGTAGGCCTGGCATTCTGCCTTGCTTCATGCACCGACATTTTGGTAGAGGAGACTCCGGTTGTCGGTGAAGTACCTGTGAGGGTGACTTTCAGCATGGCGAATAGAGGGGTTCCGACCAAAAGCAAGGTTAGCGGCACGGAAGTTCTTCCTGTACATTCTATGCAGATGGTTTGCTTCGATGCCAATGGCCAGTACGTAGGTATTCGTGATGCTGTTGTTAGGAGCACTGGCGCCTCCGGTTACTTTGTTGACAAAGGTACCATCAGCGGTACCGTTCCCCAGGGGACAGCACGCATTCACTTCATTGCCAACCGTGGCCTGAAAATGCCGCTTATCGAACATAGTGTCGGTGACGCGGAATCGAAGGTGATGAAATCAAGAGAATTGTCGACAGCCTACAACGATGCTGACCATCAGGAAGTCTGCTATTGGGGCTATCACAAGGAGGCCACTGCAGATGCTATGAACGCATGGCTGAACCCGCCCGAAAATTCCAACCATATTGTTTATATGATCCGCGACCGGGCCAAGGTGGAACTCAGTTATGACCCGACCGGTGCAAACACCCCCGTTACCAAGATTGAATGGCTGATCCACAATGGTCGCGAACGCGGCTATCTGGCACCTGCTGAGTATAATTGGATCAACGGATATTATGCAAATTCTACCGAGGAGGGACATACGGATGAGTTGATTTCTACTGCCGTCATGAATGAATACAGCACCTCCAATCGCTATAGTCTTTGGAGGTCTGAAACTGATAACGACGATAACAAATTCGATGTGGCTTTTCAGAGTACCGGCACATATACTCCCAAGCCACAGTTCCTTTTCGAAGACAGTAACGAAGAGATAGATAATCTTAAGGTGATATTAAAGGTTACCTATACCGTCGATAATACGTCGGTGGTTCGTTACCATGTTTTGCGCCTCAACCAGAAAGCCGAGAATCCCGATGATCCTGATATATTGTATGATATCGTCCGTAACAACACCTACTATGTAAAATGTAAGTTGCTATCTCCGGACATTGCATTCTACGAGACACTACAGGAGGCCATTGAGGGTGAAGAGTTCGTCAATGCAGAGACGGAGGTCGACCGCACCATTCCGGACATCAATGATAAAGATTACACTCTGCAGATAAAGCTGCCTAACGAAGGAACCTCTATCGTGCTCAATACCGAGGGCGAACATACGATGGACTTTGTGTTCCGTTATGTCAGCGACGTAAACCAGACGGCATCATATAACCCCGATGATTTCGAAGTCTATTGGGAGAAAGAACAGACTTTCTGTGATGAGGATCTTGACGTAACGTATAATTCGACTACCAAGCAGTTCACTATCACAGCAACGGTGCTGGAGGGACAGCTTACCGATCATCTGCAGGATGAGTGGATTGTTGTAAAGCATAAAGCATCGAATCTTAAGCGATACATCCACGTTTACGTCATTGACGAGTTCCGCTACAAAGTGAATCCTACATTGACGAAGGTGAGTGGTAGCAATGACTATCTGCTTAGTTTCGAGCTTCCGCCCATGGAGCATACCCAGTTCCTGGAGGATGGTACTCCGGACCCCGATGAGCTCATTTATCCTGCGAGCCTCTATCCAATTGATGTGAAGTTCACCACCAATACACTGAACGCATATGGTACCACTCAGGGTACAACCAACTACGGTTTCTTCGGCGTCAGTGTGGAAGGCACGAGCCAGTTGACCGACGTTAACAACTTTGAAACAGGCTACAATAGTCCCGTATCATCCACGGCAACGTCAAATATGACACATTGGTATTTCCAGCAAGCAAACAACTATTGGGACTTTTGGTACACCTATCAGTTGAAAACATATCCTACAGACGGTATTGTGAACATCTACTTTAAGGATGTCCGCGATCATATCAACTATGCAAACGTCACTGACGTCGGCCTTTTCCTTTATGTGGAATACTTTGGTAAGAACTACGCTGTTACTACTGCTCCTGTTCGAGTAACGAGTGTCAGCCTCAATCAAACTTCCGCTAGTGTTGCTCGTGGCAAATCCCTTCAGTTGACAGCGACGGTTTCTCCTTCCGAGGCGACAAATTCGACTGTATCATGGTCAAGTTCCAATCCTTCCGTTGCTACCGTTTCCAGCGACGGTCTCGTGACTGTTTCCTCAAGCGCTGCAATTGGTAGCACCGCTACTATCACGGTTACAACCGCAGATGGAGGATTCACCGACAACTGTGTGATAACGGTCGTAAGGAACAAAGTAACAGCTACGGCTTCGTTTACAGGCTCCAATTTCACAGCAGGCAACAATAAATCTGCTACAGACGGACCTATAACAGCGAATCTCAGTCTAATTTCCAGCATTTATAATAATAGTTGGATTGAAGTCAATAGTGGAAACTCGACAACCTTGACAATTACTCCGACATCATCTTCTTCTATGCAGGATGTGACAATTGATGGTATTACGTTGACGTTCTATCGAGGTAATCGTAATTATAATCCCTCCAATATTTCTGGTAGCTTTACCGGAGGAACTGGTGACAACAATACTACTACTAATCTTAATGCAACTTATAATGGAGGAGAGTCCACACAAGCGGTATCAACAACACTAACTGCTAGAAATAATCGTGAGTTTGATATGCAGATAACGGTTTCCTATTATTATTATGAGTGATTTTGATATGTAGTTTCTATATATCGCGCAGAGCCGACCCTTCCGGGCCGGCTCTGTTGCATTCCACGCCATCTTCAATAATTTAGCATTCCCTCTTGACAAACGGGTTTTGATGTATTATCTTTGCAAAGCGTATTGATAGCAATATCATTGAATATTTAACAGGCATCTATCCTCTAAATGGGTGCCTGTTTCTTTCAAAAGCCCTTAACCGAGGGGAGGTACTGTAAGTAAGCAGCGAATTATTCTCTCACTCATTCAATGATTAATCAATACGTTAATATGAGAATATATTTTAAGCTACTACACTGCTCCGTTGGAGTGGAGGTTGTGAGATTTGTGAAGGTGAGGGCGTATCTACGCAAACGCTTTAACAAAATCGAGAAAGTTCGGAGTCACTATCGAAGGTATTAGAGGTATCCGCAATAGTTTGACTTGAGCGAAGTACCCATTGGGTGCGCTTCCCTCTATCCCCTCGGTTTTTTATGCATAACCGCAACAGAGCCGACCCTCCCGGGCCGGCTCTGCCGCTTTATAGGATGAAGTGTTTTTTAGTTTTCGTACTCTACTACTATCGATGAAAGTCTGTTGTCGTTATCTGTTCTGGTATTTGAGAAAACGATAGTAGTAGCACTACCTGTCCATACATTGCCAGTTAAAGTACCGGGATTGGATGTTACTGTACCGTTTTGACGGGAGTAGTTCAGCGTTATCTTTGTTATTGTCTTTCCATTTGAGCTTACTGTAAACCGTCGTCTGGCAGCATTATTATTGTTGGCTGTCG